>Ga0207865_100502_pt1 | contig 42261 bp, 36 predicted proteins | sample HigsolmetaAR204D_FD_184836 | JGI IMG/M metagenome (GOLD analysis project Ga0207865, IMG submission 184836) | Ionic liquid and high solid enriched microbial communities from the Joint BioEnergy Institute, USA - AR20-4-D (SPAdes) (version 2) ...
TATCCGGTCGGAGGAGCATATGACCCGAATGTGATGGCCGCGCAGAGCAATCACCCGGTAACCGGGGCGTATCAACCGTATGGGTTCGGAGCGCCTTATTATCCCATGGGCGGCTACCCGATGATGAGCGGCCCTTACTACAGCCACTTTATGCATGCGCCCGGCATGGCGGGCTATCCGTGGGATAACGGATGGGATCATAATTCCTGGGATGGGGACAACAATAGCCGGGGCGATGAAGAAAACCCGGATATCGCCAAAATATCCGTTTCCGGCCAACCGTCGGCAAGTTCCGCGGCCAAGCGCAAAACGCCGGCCAAGCGCAGCAAGAAACAGAGGCAGCGAGACGCGGCGAAAGCGGCGATCAACCGTTTGCTTGAGCGCAAAGCAAGCCGCCGCAGCTACAGCTACCCCAAAACAAGCTACCCGTGGATTAACGGTTAAATAGCGAGAGCGAACCGTAAGCAAGGACCGGAGGTCTATCCCCGGTCCTTGGTTATTGCTGTATATTCCTTCAGGAGCGTGGGAAAAATAGAGATAAAAACTAGAGGGGATCGCTATGAGCATGCTCAGCTTCTGGAACCAGTTGAAAAAGCAATTGAAAAAAAAGCTGCGCTGGCGACGGCGTTGGCTGAATTTGGCTCTTGTGATGCTTGCGGTCGGCATCGCTTCGGGAGGATACGCATGGTATGCCCGAATCGGCGCCGAAAACGAAAGTGAGCCGGCGGAGCGCATGGTGTTAAGCCGGCAAGTATCGGAACGGACCCAACCGGAGGAAGAAGTATTGCAGATGATTGACCGAATGGAAGGACAAAGGGAAGCTTTTGCCCGGAAAATTTACGTCTGCGGCGAGGAGATCCAGCATCTCGGCCCCATGAGCGCCGCGGACGTGCTCACTTATTACAGAGAGCATCCGGAATCGACCGTAAGCCTGGGGAATGAAGAGAAAATTTATTTTACCGAGCACGTGGAAGATCTCTCGCCCCAATGCAAGGAAAATGCTTATTTCGGACTCGACGATCAGGGGAATCTGTCTCTTTTTGAAGGCGTGCCGGGAACAGAGGGCAACGTCATCCGGACGTTTTTCCAGCTCAATATCGAGTATTTGGAAAGCTCGTTGCCCAGAGATACCGTCCAGCAGCTCTACAGGGGGATCCGCATCACCGATCTGGCCGAATATAACAGCGTTCTGTCCACTTTCAGCGATTTTGCCATCGAAGAGACGGAGAAAGTGATGAAGGCCTCTCCCGGCCGCTGACCTTCCATACGGACGAAGCGAAATCCAGATGCGTTCTTTATGCGTCTGGATTTTTTGTCATTTTTGGGCTCGGTAATGATTGGCGTTCCGCTGGCCGTGGGCTCACTTTTTGCCGGGCAGACCTTAAGCTAACGCAAGCCACAGAGCTTATTTTACTCGAAACGCTCGATTTGAAATTGTAACGCAAGTGAGCGGCCTTATTCGGCATTTTGGGCGACAAGAATGGGTGTTTTGGACAAAATAGCGCTACCCAGCCTGCGTTGCATTTTAAAAAAGGGCTCGATTCAGCAAAATAGCGTTTGTCACTAGCGTTAGCAATTCGGAAGCTTCGGCAGAAGCGCGGGAAGGGACAGCTCTGGAAGGGGCCGCAACCCCGGTGCTGTTTACATGATTGACGCCTATGACGATCGCTTCCTTCGTCATCGGTCGTCACCTGCGGTGTTGAAAATGCAACGTGTGGGTTCACCGCTGAATTTTCAAGATTGACGCCTATGACGATTGCTTCCTTCGTCATCGGTCGTCACCTGCGGCCTATGCCGCTTGCGCTGAACTATCAGAAGATGAGAATGGGCTGCGGACTGTGGGCTATTTTCAAGAGAGTCGGCAAATGTTGCATTTTGTACAACAAAAACGGTAGGATACCCCCTATCTACGACTTAATATTGTAGAATGTGCAACATTTCAGGCGATGCTCCCGGGTTTGAAGCTAATTGCGCCCAAATTGTTGTACGAAATACAACATTACCCTTTCTATAGGGCGAAGGATACGGAAAATGTTGTATTTTTTGCAGGATTCGTCGTCTCATGTGCCCGAGTGTGCCCGGGTAGGGGCCGCGCTAACGCGAAGTTCGAACGATAAGGCGGAGTTTACACGCTAACGCAGATCTTACACGCTAACGCAGATCTTACACGCTAACGTAGAGCTCGCACGCTAACATAGAGTTCCACCGCTAACGTAGAGCTTGCACGATAAGTAGAGCTCGCACGCTAACGTAGAGTTCGATCGCTAACGTAGAGTACGCGCGCTAACATAGAGTCCGATCACTAGCGTAGATCTCGCGCGCTAACATAGAGCTCGACCGATATCGCGGAATTGACCAGGCCTGCGGCCGGGTATCCCCGTCGAAAACTTCGCCCGAGCGCACCTGGGCGCGGGATTTTTACGCTCGGAATCTATCATTGATGTTCAATGCCTTCATATTTTGATATAATGTCAGGTAAATACATATGTTCGCTATATTGCGAGGAAGAACGACAGCGGCTCTGTAAGGGAAGAGCGGCGGCGGGATACGACGGGAGTGCGGGTATTTGAGAATTTTGGGGATCGACCCCGGGATCGCCATTGTCGGTTTCGGATTGGTCGACAAGCAGGGAAGCAAGATTGTGCCGGTGCAATACGGCTCGATTCAGACGGAGGCTCATACGGAGGAAGGGCTGCGGCTGAAGCAAATATACGAGGCCGCCGGGCAGCTCATTGATACATACAAGCCGGAAGCGCTGGCGATTGAGAAGCTGTTTTTCAACCGGAACGTGACGACGGCGATGACGGTCGGCCAGGCCAGAGGCGTGCTGGTGCTGGCTGCGGTGCAGAAAGGGCTGACCGTCTCGGAGTATACGCCGATGCAGGTGAAGCAGGCGATCGTCGGGTACGGCAAGGCGGAGAAGAAACAGGTGCAGGAAATGGTCAGAATGGTGCTCAGGCTGCAGGCTGTGCCGAAGCCGGACGATGTCGCCGACGCCCTGGCTATCGCTGTCTGCCATGCGCATTCTTCCGGTTTTCAACAAAAATTGAACGAGGTATTGAAGCGATGATCGACTTTTTGCGAGGACAGCTGGCTCATCGGGAAACCGACTACATCGTCTTGGACGTTCACGGGGTCGGATACCGCGTGTTTTGCTCCAATCCTTTTGCGGTGCAGCCGAAGGATTCGGAGGAAGTGACGATGTACATTCATTATCATGTGCGCGAGGACGCCCATATGCTGTTCGGGTTCCCCACCCGCGAGGAGCAGTCGCTGTTTCGGCTGCTGCTGGACGTGACAGGCATCGGGCCTAAGGTAGCGCTGGGCATTCTGGCAGGCGGCCGGCCTGAAGTGATCATCGGCGCCATTCGCCAGGAGAATCTCGGATTTTTGACCAAGCTGCCGGGGATCGGCAAAAAGACAGCGCAGCGCATCGTGCTCGATCTGAAAGACAAGCTCGGCGCCTGGTCGTCTGCGGCAGGGGTGACGGACGATGGCGGCTGGGGGCCTGCCAGCCTCGAGACGCCGGAGCCGGAAGCGGGAGCTTGGGGCGAGGCGAAAGCGGCCCTGATGGCCTTGGGCTATACGGAAGCGGAAGCGGACCGGGCGGGAGAGACGGTGAGACCGAAGCTGAAGGGCGGCGAGTCGGCCGACGCGGTGACCAAGCTGGCGCTGCAGGCGCTGTACCAGCAGTCGCTGGTGAAGTGAGAGGAGTAGAGCATCATGGAAGACCGCATTATATCGGCCCATCTCATGATGGAAGAGCAGGCGATGGAATTAAGCCTGAGACCGAGATATTTGGCCGAATATATCGGCCAGTCGACGGCGAAGGAAAATCTCAAAATATATATTGAAGCGGCAAAAATGCGCCGGGAGGCGCTCGATCATGTGCTGCTGTACGGCCCCCCCGGGCTCGGCAAAACGACGCTTTCGAACATTATCGCCAATGAGCTGGGCGTAGGCGTGCGGACGACGTCGGGACCGGCGATCGAACGGCCGGGCGATTTGGCGGCGATTTTGACGAATTTGCAGGAAGGCGATGTCCTGTTCATCGACGAAATCCACCGGCTGCACCGGACGGTGGAAGAGGTGCTGTACCCGGCGATGGAGGACTTTGCCCTCGATATCATTATCGGCAAGGGGCCCAGCGCCCGCTCCGTCCGCCTCGATCTGCCGCCCTTCACGCTGATCGGCGCGACGACGCGCGTCGGGCTGCTGTCGGCGCCGCTGCGCGACCGCTTCGGAGTCGTCAGCCGGCTCGAATATTATACCGTGGACGAACTGGCCTACATTGTCAGCCGGGCAGCGGAAATTTTGCAGGTGCAGATCGTCGGGGAAGCGTCGCGCGAGATCGGCATGCGTTCGCGGGGAACGCCGCGGATCGCCAACCGGCTGCTGAAGCGGGTGCGCGATTTCGCCCAGGTGAAGGGGGACGGCATCATTACGGAAGAGATTGCCCGAACCGCCTTGTCGAGCATTCAGGTCGATCCGCTCGGGCTGGACGAGATCGATCATAAAATGCTGCGCGCCATTATCCACCATTTTCAGGGCGGGCCGGTCGGACTGGACACGATCGCCGCTTCCATCGGGGAAGAGAGCCAGACGATTGAGGATGTGTATGAACCGTATTTGCTGCAGATCGGCTTTTTGCAGCGGACGCCGCGCGGCCGAATGGCTACTGAATCCGCTTATCGTCATTTAGGCATTCCGATGCCTTCCAAGAATTAGACGCCGATGACCAATGACGTTTCGTCATCGGTCGTCACCTTTTTTTCGGCGCTGACACATTGCTGAAGGTCACCGCCTAATGATCAGGATATATTGCGAGAGGAGCAACAGCTATGCATTGGGAAGAGCGGAACGGCGACAACGGCAGCGGGAGGAAAGCGGGGAATTCCCCGGCCCGCAGACTGCGCAGAACCGCCGTTCTTTTGCTGGCCGGACTGCTGCTTGGGGCGGCCGGCGTATGGCCGGGGAGCAGTGCAGGCGGCGGCATCGGCACGGCGCGGGCAGAAGCGGTCTCCGTGCCGCATGTGGAGGCGATCCGCGTCGCCCTGTTTATCGAATCGGGCAAGTACAGCGCCGTCACCCAGGCGGCTACCTTATCGTCCGAGAGCGGCATGACGCTCCGCTTGCGGTCAGCTGCGGGCGGGCCGCCTGTCTATCAGGCAGCGCCGAAGGAGCCTGTCCGCATCTATGACGCGAACGGCTATTCGGCGCTGCTATTGGAGACGGGCGACGCCGCGCAGGCGCGGTCGCTCGCGCAGAAGCTGGCCGCCGGCGGGAACGCCGCCCAGCTGATCGAGCGCGAGAAGAGCCGGCAGACGGCCTGGCAAGTGTTCGTCGGTCCTTATCCGACGAAGGAAGCGGCCGCCGCGGCGGCCCAGAAGGCGGCGGCAATGACCGGCGGCTGGCCGCCGGTCATTGCCGGCCCGCTGCGGCTGGCCGCCGGCACGTTCGCCGCGGCGGCCGACGCGGCCAAGCAGGCGGCGGCCATCGCGCAAGCCGGCTTCGACGCGGACGTAGCCGTCGTCGCCGGCCCGGCGGCGCAGCCGGCTTACGCCGTGCTCGTCGGCGGCGAGGCCGACGAGAGCGCCCTGCAGGCGCTGCGCAGCCGGCTGGCGGCTGCGGTGCCGGGCCTTGCGCTGACGGCGCACGACCCGTCTGAGGCATACGTCCTGAAGCGGACCGAGCATGCGGTGACCGCGGACGGAACGACCGCCGGCGCAGGACTTGCCATCGGCGGCACGGAGCCCAAGCTGTGGGCGGAGCCGAACGGGAAGGACGGCGCGATCCAGGTGAAGGAGCGCTTCGGCCGTTCGTACCGCGGCGGCATCGAGCTGACGAAGCTGAACGGGAAGTTGGCCGTCGTGAACGAGCTGCCGCTCGAGCAGTACGTCGCCTCGGTCGTCGGCTCCGAGCTGATGACAGGCTGGCCCGAGGAAGCGCTCAAGGCGCAGGCCGTCGCCGCCCGCACCTTCGCGCTGAGGCAGGGAACGAAATATCAGATCGCGCATGTATCCGACACGACGATGGATCAGGTATATAAGGGCGTGGAAGCGGAAGCTCCGGATATCGTCACAGCGGTGCAGGAAACGGCCGGCGAGGTGCTTGTTCACGGCGGCGGGCTGATCGAGCCGCTGTTCTCCTCCAGTGCAGGCGGGCGGACGGCGGAGTCGACGGAGGTATGGGGCAATCCGGTGTCCTATTTCAAGAGCATCGAATCGCCGGACGAAGTGGCCGCAGCGTCGAAGAAGCCTTGGTACCGCATCGTGCTGCCGAACGGCAAGTCGGGATACGTCCATTCCGACTACGCGAGAGATACCGGGGCAACGAACCCGGCCGGGCTGCCTTACTACGAATCGACAGAGCCGGCGCTCAATGTGCGCCCCGCACCGTACGTCGATAATCAGGATGCGTCGGTATTCCAGCTCGGCCTGACCGACCGGTTCGTCGTGATCGACAAGGTGACCGAATCGAACCCTTACGAATGGATTCGCGGACCGTTCACCGCCGCGCAGCTCAAGGAAACCATCAACGCAGGCTCGGAGGTCAAAGTGAACGGCCCGCTGGAGCGGCTGGAGGTGACGAAGCGCGGCCCGTCCGGCCGGGCAATCGAGGTGTCCGCCAACGGCCAGGCGCTGAAGCCCAAATATCCCGACGCCTATCGGTCGCTGCTGAACGGCCTGCCGAGCACTTTGTTTGAAATTGAAGAAACGGGACGGTATACTATATTAGGTGCAAACGATTCCGTAAGGAACCAGTCGCCGTCGATGTCAAGTCCTTATGTGTTATCTGCCAATGCCGACCGCCCTTCGGCGCAAAGCGGAACCTCCTATGTGCTTAGCGGCGACGGGAAGGTGAGGGCGGTGACAGCGGAGCCGCAGTATGTGTTTCGCGGAACCGGCTTCGGCCACGGACTGGGCATGTCCCAATGGGGGGCAAGAGGCCTTGCGGAACAGGGCTATGACTACAAAAAAATATTGCAGACCTATTACACTGGAGTCTCAATCCTCAAAGGATGATAAGAAACGATGCGGGTCGACGCTTTTGATTTTCATTTGCCGGAAAGGCTGATCGCCCAGTCGCCTCTAGCCGAACGAACGGCTTCGCGGCTGCTGACGCTGGACAAGCGGACGGGCGAGATCGGCCATCAACGGTTCGAACAATTGGAGCAGTACTTGAAAGCCGGGGATGTGCTCGTGTTGAACGATACGCGGGTCATTCCAGCCCGGCTTTTTGGCGTGAAAGCGGACACCGGGGCAAAAGCGGAAATTTTGCTGCTCAAACAGCTGGACGGCGATCGCTGGGAAGCGCTGGTGCGCCCCGGCAAGCGGCTGAAGCCGGGCGCGACGATTCACTTCGGCTCGGCCTCCGGCGCCGGACAAGAAGCGGATGCGGGGAAACCGCTGCTGAAGGCCGTTGTGGAAGAGGACGGGGGAATGGGAAGCCGGACGCTTCGTTTCGAGTACGAGGGCGTTTTCCATGAAATATTGGACAGGCTTGGCACGATGCCGCTGCCGCCATATATCAAGGAACAGCTGCAGGAGAAGGAGCGTTACCAGACCGTCTACGCCCGGCATGAAGGGTCCGCGGCGGCGCCGACGGCCGGCCTGCATTTCACCAGGGAGTTTCTGCATAGGCTGGAACAAAAAGGCGTACAATTAGCCTATGTCACTTTGCACGTCGGCCTGGGCACGTTTCGGCCGGTGTCTGCAGAGACGGTCGAGCAGCATGAGATGCACGAGGAATACTATGTCGTCCCGGAAGCAACCGCGCGGCGGATCAACGAAGCGCGGCAGCGGGGCGCGAGCATCGTTGCAGTCGGCACGACATCCGCGCGCACGCTCGAATCGGCGGCTGCCGAAGACGGCACGCTGGCGGCCGGGAGCGGCTGGACCGGCATTTTCATCTACCCCGGCTACCGTTTCAAGGTCGTCGATGCGCTGCTGACCAATTTTCATTTGCCCAAATCCACCCTGCTCATGCTCGTCAGCGCATTGGCAGGCAGGGAGCATATTCTCGCCGCTTATGAAGAGGCTGTTCGCCGGGAGTACCGGTTTTTCAGCTTCGGGGATGCCATGTTCATTTATTAGCGGTTATTTCCGTGCGGGTCAGCTCCCCCTGCTCCCCGGACAGGGGCGTCCGCTAAGGCCGGAGCCCGGCGGGTTCAAGGCGCAGGCGCAAGCGGCGGCAAGTTATTGATGAAAGAAGTGAGCGATGTTGGCAGTTGTAACTTATGAACATATCAAAACGTGCAAGCAATCCGGCGCCCGTCTCGGGCGCGTGCATACGCCGCACGGGACGATCGAGACGCCGGCGTTCATGCCGGTCGGCACGCAGGCGACCGTGAAGACGATGAGCCCGGAAGAGCTGAAACAGATGGATGCCCAGATCATTCTGAGCAACACGTACCATCTGTTTCTGCGGCCGGGACATGAGATCGTCAGCCGCGCGGGCGGGCTGCACGGATTCATGAACTGGGATCGCCCGATATTGACCGACAGCGGCGGCTTCCAGGTGTTCTCCCTGAGCGAGATGCGCAAAATCAGCGAGGAAGGCGTCGAATTTCGTTCGCATCTGAATGGCGACAGGCTGTTCATCTCGCCGGAAAAATCGATCGAAATTCAGAACGCGCTCGGCTCGGACATTATGATGGCGTTCGACGAATGCCCGCCTTATCCGGCGGAGCACAGCTACGCCAAGCAGTCGCTGGAACGCACCACCCGTTGGGCAGAGCGGTGCCTCAAGGCGCATGCCCGGCCTGGCGAGCAGGCGCTGTTCGCGATCGTTCAGGGAGGAATGTACGCGGACTTGCGCAAACAGAGCGTGGCCGAGTTGACTTCCATGGATTTCCCGGGGTATGCTATAGGAGGCTTGAGCGTCGGGGAACCGAAGCATTTGATGTACGAAATGCTGGAAGTAACTACCCCGCTGCTGCCGCATAACAAGCCGCGGTATTTGATGGGCGTCGGGTCGCCCGATGCGCTTGTCGAAGGCTCCATTCGCGGTATCGATATGTTCGACTGCGTGCTGCCGACGCGCATTGCCCGCAACGGAACGGTCATGACCAGCTCGGGGCGGCTTGTCGTGCGCAATGCCAAGTTCCAGGACGATTTCGGGCCGCTCGATCCGGAATGCTCCTGTTATACGTGCAAGAACTACAGCCGGGCCTATATCCGGCATCTGATCAAAGCGGACGAGACGTTCGGCATTCGTCTGACGACATATCATAACCTGCATTTTTTGCTGGAGCTGATGAGACAAGTTCGCCAGGCGATTCGGGAAGACCGGCTGCTGGACTTCCGCGACGAATTTTTCGAGAAATACGGCATCGATGAGAACAGCAAGGGGTTTTAGCCTTAGTTATACATATAACCACGCGTCGAAGGAGGAATCACAATGTTGTTAGCGGCGGCAAGCAATCAGCCGGTAGATGGGCTGCAGGGCTTAATGTTCACCTACGGACCGCTCGTCTTGATGTTCGTCGTGCTCTATTTCCTGCTGATTCGCCCCCAACAAAAGCGCCAGAAGGAGCGCAACCAGATGCTTAACGCATTGCAAAAGGGGGATAAAGTTGTGACCATCGGCGGGCTGCACGGCACGATCGTGGAATTGACCGACGATACCGTCGTGCTTCGCGTCAACGATGTGACGAAGCTGACCTTTGAGCGGTCGGCGATCAACTCCATCAGCTCTTCTTCGCAAGCCGGAAGCAAATAAGAAAAACGTCTATCGATGTCCATTCAAGGATGAGCGACCGCGGTTTTGCGGTCGTTTTTCTTGGCACAGAAAGCGCGCTTCGCTTGATCGCTTCAGCAAAGTTAAACTTTCCGTAACGTTAAAAAAAGCCGCATCAGCATGCGGCCGAATGCGCAACAAGAACGGGCTCCTTGTGTATGAGGGAGAACGTTCTTTTTTCGTTTAACGCCCCCACAGGCTCCCGTTCGACGGGGCTCCCAGCGGGTCGATCGAAAGAGGTGCCCAAAGCATCCTGCGGGTACGAGACGGATTTTCGGATGCCCGGAAAATGTTGGACGTCGATACACCTCTTTATTTTTTCATATTGACTCCAACGATACCGCCGATCGCGCCGAGACCGAGCGCCAGCAGAAGCAAATACAACGTTTGCACGGAAAATCCGGCGTCGTAGGCAAGAAAACCGACAATCCATACCGTTACGCTGTACAGCAATCCGAGCGTTCCGCCGTAATACCAGCCCTTTTGCCCGCTGCGTTTGCCGGAAATGAATCCGCCTGCCAGCATGGCCATGCCGTGAATGCAGAACGTCAGCGTCATCCAGGAGCTTTCGGGAATGCTCGTGCCGAGCAATAGCAGCGAGGCCAGCAGCGTGCCGATCAGCATGTAGAGAATGGAATACATCAGTCCGGATAAAAGCGGGGAAGCGTTCATCGCGCGTTCCAACTCCTTTTTTTGCAGCTCGTCTTTTATCCCCATTGTATGGGCTCGCAGCGCATTTTAGTACAGGTTGTAGTAGAAACAGGAGCGCTCCAAATGCTTTCGGATTCCTCCAGCCCTTCCAACAATTTGGCACGAAACCCGTATCATAACTCGGCGGAGCGGGGGCCACAATAGCTTTACAGCTTGCGGGGGAGAGATGGTTATGGAATGGATGACTCTTGTATTTCGAACGCTGCTGGTCTATTTTTTAGTTTTTGTGACCATGCGGATCATGGGAAAACGGGAGATTGGCAAGCTGTCCGTCTTCGATCTTGTCATCTCCATTATGATCGCCGAGATAGCTGTATTTGTGCTGGAAGATTTGAACAAGTCGCTGCTGGAAGGCTTTCTTCCCATGGCTACGCTCGTTGTCGTCCAACTGCTGATCGCCTGGCTTTCGCTCAAAAGCCAGTGGATTCGCCGCTGGTTTGACGGCAGCCCTTCGCTGCTCATCAACAACGGGAAAATCGACCGCGAGAAGATGAGAAAGCAGCGCTACAATTTGGACGACCTGCTGCTCCAGCTTAGGGAAAACAAAATCGTGAATGTGGGAGACGTGGAGTTCGCGATTCTTGAGACGTCCGGCAAATTGACTGTGGTCGAGAAGCCGAAGGAACCTAAGGAACCTAAAGAATCTAAGGAATCTAAGGAGTCTAAGGAATCGAAAGAATCCGGCCACGGCGAGGGACAGGCTTTGGTCCGTTACGAAGGGCTTCCGCTGCCCCTGATTATGGACGGAAAAGTTCAGGACATCAATCTGGAGAAGCTGGGCAAAACGAGATTTTGGTTAAAATCGCAGCTTCGGGAAAAAGGCATCCACGATTTCAAGGACGTGTTTCTGTGCACGTACGATCATCGCGGCCGTTGGTTTATCGACCGCAAAAAATAGACCGAATTGGACCGCCGGTGACAAGCGAGTTTTTATGCCATCAGCCGTCACCTTTTCGCCGGACGGGCTTTGTTGAACCTTCAGGGTCGTTCAGATTATTTGGCAAAACGTTTCACGAGTACAATGAGGCGCGCGACGTCATGCCGGTCGATCAGACGCAGCAGCAGGCATACGATGAGATAAGCCGCAAAACCCGATGCGGAGGCCATGGCGAAACGAATCAAGCCGATGTCTGTCCATGGCGTGTGCATAACGGCGTAACAGATCGGTGCGGCGCAGCCGACGGCCGCGGCGGCTTTCAGAAAGTCGGCGGCCGGCATGCGAAACTGAAGCAGTCTCGACAAGGTTCCCCAATGCAGCATCGTGACAAGCACTATGTTGATATTGATGGCGAGAACGGCGCCAAGGATGCCGAATTCGGGCCGGCTGGCAAGCAGGTAGATGAGCGGCAGCTTGACCAGCGAGCCGGCGACCGTATTCATCAAGGCGCTTCCCGGTCTTTCCAATGCCTGCAGTGCCGCCTGCAGCGGCCCCTGAAAATAAATGAACAGCGCCACCGGCGCCATCATCCTCAGCATCGTCCCGACTTCCGGCTGATTGTACAAGTACAGGCAGAGCGGCTCCGCCAATACGAACATGATCATGGCGAACGGCGCGCCTGCAGTCAGGGCAAGCTTGAGCGCCTGCGACAGCCTCATATGAATCGTCTTCATATCGTTGCGGGCCGCCGCCTCCGACAAGTTCGGCACAAGCGCGACCGACAGCGAGGTTGTCAGCGCGCCGGGCAATAGCAGAAGCGGGAAAATCATGCCCTGCAGCGCGCCGTACTGCGCTGTCGCCACGCCTGCCGCAATGCCGGCAACGGCCAGGCTCCGGATAATGATGATCGATTCTATGAAATAAGAGAACGACCCGACCAGGCGGCTGCCCGTAACCGGCAGAGCGAGCTTGACGATCCGCGCCAGCTGACTGCGCCGGACGGGGCTTCCCGAACCGATACGGCCATGAACGCGCTCCAGCGGCTGACGGTTCTGCACATACTGCAGAGCGAGCACGGTCAGCGCGCAAATTTCGCCGGCGAGCACCCCCGTCATCGCTCCGGCAGCGGCATACTCGACGCCGCGCGGCAGCATCCACCAGGCAAACACGAGCACAGCTACGATGCGAACCAGCGTTTCCGCGATCTGCGAAACCGCAGTCGGTATCATGTTGTGCCTTCCCTGAAAGTAACCGCGGAAAACGGAGGAGATGCCTACGATGAGGATGATGGGAGTCATGCACAGAAACGTGTAGTACACCCGGGCGTCCGTGAGTACGAATGTCGAGATCCAGGGTGCGGCAAGCAGGCTGAGGCTAGAGAAGAAGATGCTGATGACTCCCGAAATGGCCATCGCTGTGCAAAAGATCGTTCTGACTCTCGCTTCGTTTCCTTCCGCCTCGGCTTCGGCGACCAGCTTGGCGACGGCGATGGGAATGCCTCCCGTCACGAGCGTCAAAATGACGCTGAGCAAAGGCCAGCCCATCTGGTACAGGCCGATGCCTTCGGCTCCGATGACCCGCGGAAGCGTAATTCTCGGGATAAAGCCAAGGATGCGGTTGACGATACCGGCGGCAAGGAGAATCAGCGTTCCTTGAATAAACGATTGTTTGCTCACTTGTCGTCCTTCTTTCTCCTTCCGGGTTTTGTCCGATCATTACATGGATATGCAGCCTGTCCTGCGGCATGCAACATTTTTTGGCAGGCGATTTCCGGTTGCCGAAGAAGGAATGCGGGGACCGAACGGCGAATGATTAGGGATTGACGCTTAATAGCCCGGGAGGGATGGAACGATGAGCGATGAAGGCCGGAAGATCGAGCCGCAAGCGGAGCGGGTCACGGATAACGCGGCCACCCGCAAACGGGAGCATGCCGTGGATGAGGCGGACGCCATATGCGAGCTGGTGCGCGCTATAGAAGAGACGGGCGCCGCGGTCGATACGGCGCGCGCTACGGATGAGGCGGCCGCCACGAGCGATACGGCGCGCACTGCGGATGAGGCGGCCGCCACGAGCGATACGGAGCGCGCTACGGATGAGCCGGACGCTACGAGCGATATGATGCGCGTTGCAGGAGAGCCGAACGCCGCGGTCGATACGTTGCGCACTGCAGATGAGGCGGATGTCATATGCGAGCTGGTGCGCGCTATAGAAGAGGCGGGAGGCGCGGCCGATGCGTTGCGCGCTGCAGATGAGCCGGACGCCATGGGCGGAAGAAGGCGCAATCCAGCCGAGGCCGGGAGCTTCGGCGTTTCGGAGCATGCGACGCATGAGGCGGAGATGGCCGGAGCTTTGGCGGAGCCACCCGGCGGCGAGGGCGCCGGGGAAACGGAGGCGGCGCTGGACGAAGACGATTTGAATTGGGGCATCGCCGATCTTTGCCGCAGCAAGGCGCAGGAATTTCGCATGCTCGGTTATGAGCACGTCACCGGCGAAGAGATCTGGGAATGCGTCAGCGACAAATACCGCAAGACAGGGACGCCTCCCCTGCACCGGATCGTCAACGATATATTGTCGCTGAAGGTGACCCAGTTTATGAACTGGGTGACGATGAGCATTTATAAGGAGGGCCGTTTTTGAAGGGGCGCTGCCGTGTCTGCCGCTTTCGGCCTATAGCTGCATAAAGCCCGATAACCGCCTGATGGCGCCGCGGTTTTCGGGCTTTGTTTTGGCTGCCCACAGCAATTTCGACAAATTGACTCGATTTTGGGCGGTAGGTATAATAGGGCTATTGAGTACGGAAGGAGAACAGTATGGATATCAAACGAATTGTCGCTTTCCTAGGCATCGTTGTGATCGTGTTTGCAACCATCGCTTTTACGAGTCCTTCGCTGGTCAAGAATATCAAGCTGGGACTTGATCTAAAGGGCGGCTTTGAAATTTTGTACGTCGCCGAGCCGATCGAAGCGGGACAAGCGGTCACCAAGGAATCGCTGCTGGAAACCGCGCGAAGCGTGCAGGAACGCGCGGATCGATCGGGCGTCAGCGAGCCTGAGGTGACGACGGAGGGGCAGGACCGCATTCGCGTCCGCATCGCCGGAGTGGCCAATGAAGAAGAAGTGCGGGCGATTTTGAAAAAGCCGGCCGAACTCACGTTCCGCGGGCCGGACGGCACGAAGGAGATGGTCGGCAGCGATTTCGTGCAGGGCGGAGCGCAAGTGGGCTTTGACCAGTATAACCGGCCGATCGTGTCCATTAAGGTGAAGGACCCGGAGAAATTCCGGCAGGTGACGCAGAAGCTGCTCGGACAGCCCTTGTCCATTTACCTGGATGAAACGCTGCTGTCGTCTCCGGTCGTTCAGCAAGTGCTGTCTGACGGTCAGGCGACGATTACGGGGAGCGCCACGTACGACGAAGCGAAGAAGCTGGCGGATACGATCAACCTCGGCGCGCTTCCGCTCAAGCTGACGGAGAAATATACGCAGTCGGTCGGCGCTTCGCTCGGACAGCTGTCGCTGCAGCAGACGGTTCGGGCCAGCCTCATCGCCTCGGTCGTTATTTTGCTGTTCATGCTGATCGTCTATCGCGTGCCGGGAATCGTGGCCAGCATCTCGATCATCACGTTTGCCTGGATGACGCTCGGCGTTATGTACCTCATGAACGCTACGCTGACACTGCCGGGCATCGCCGCCTTCGTGCTAGGGGTAGGCATGGCGGTCGACGCGAACATCATTACTTACGAACGGATCAAAGAGGAGCTGCGCAGCGGCAAGAGCGTTCTGTCGTCGCTCAAGGCCGGGTCGCGCCATTCCTTCCGCACCATTCTGGACGCGAATCTGACGACGATCATCGCCGGCGCGGTTCTGTATTTTCTCGGGTCGGGAGCCATCCAAGGGTTTGCGCTTACGCTGATCTTCACGATTTTGGTGAGCATTCTGACGAACGTCCTTTTCTCCAGATGGCTGCTGCACTTGCTGATTCGCAGCAATCTGGTCAAAAAGCCGGGCTATTTCGGAGTAAAGGAGTCGGAAATCAATGCGCTATAAATGGAGCTTCGATGTCGTCAAGCACCGGAAGAAATATTTTACGTTTTCTATCGTCGTTACGATTTTGGGCATTCTCAGCCTGGCGATCTTCGGCTTGAATCGCGGCGTCGATTTCAAATCCGGGACGACGCTGGACATAACGGCGGCGGGCCAGGCCATCGATCAGGCGAAGGCCGCCGATCTTATCGGCAAGGCCGGGCTTCAGGCGGCGACGATCGTCGTCGGCGGCGACAATAACGACAGGGTAACCGCCCGATTCGAGCAGGTGCTAAGCCCCGACCAGGTCAAATCGATTGAAGAGAGTTTCAAGGCGGTATACGGCGACAATGTTTCCAAAGAGGAGAATACGGTCGATACGGAGCTGGCGGCCGAGCTGGCGACCAAAGCGACATGGGCCGTGCTGATCGCGAGCGTGTTCATCGCCGCTTATGTTTCTATTCGGTTCGAGTGGCGCTTTGCCGTCGCCGGCATCGTCTCTCTGCTGCACGATGCATTCATCGTCATCAGCCTGTTCTCGATCTTCCGCTGGGAGGTCAACCTCCCGTTCGTCGCCGCCGTGCTCACGATCATCGGCTACTCGATCAACGATACGATCGTTATCTTCGACCGCATTCGCGAGAACATGCGCTTCGCCAAGAAGAAGACATTCGACGATTTGGCCAAAATCGTCAACGACAGCGTGTGGCAGACGATGACCCGTTCGATCAATACGGTCGTCACCGTGCTGATCGCCGCCGTGTTCCTGTTTATTATGGGAAGCCCGGCGATTCGCATGTTCTCGCTGGCGATCATTATCGGGCTGGCCAGCGGCATGTACTCGTCCATCTTTATTGCAAGCCCCTTGTGGCTGGTCCTCAAGCACAAATGGCCCGGCAAAAGCGCAGGCAAGAAAGCGGCAGCCTGAGCGGGACCGACAAAGCCTCATCGATCATATCGGCCGTGTGAAACGAATGATTCCACGGCCTTATTATGCTTACGGAGGAATGGCTCATGACGAAGGAACGTTTCAAGCAAGCGGAATTAGGCGCTTGGCTCGGCATCTTCGGCAATATAGCCCTTGCGGTCATGAAGGGAACCGCCGGTTACTTCTCGGGAAGCAAGGCGCTGATCGCCGATGCGTTCCATTCGGCTTCGGATGTTGCCGGATCGTGCGCAGTGCTTGTCGGCCTGAAAGCGGCCCAAAGGCCGCCGGATGAAGACCATCCTTACGGTCATGGCAAAGCGGAACCGATCGCTGCTATCGTCGTTTCGGTACTGATGCTCGTTGTCGGCCTGGAGATCGCCGTGCAATCGGTCAAAGCGATCTATACCGGCGATCTGGAGCCGCCGAAAGGCTATGCGGTTATTGTGATTGGCATTTCCATCATCGTGAAGGAAGCGATGTTTCAATACAAATACCGGCTCGGCAAGCGGCTGGGCAGCCAGGCGTTGATCGCCAACGCCTGGGAGCACCGCTCCGACGTGTATTCGTCGGTAGCCGCGCTGGCGGGCGTCGGCGGGGCTATGGTCGGCCATTACCTGGGAAATACATATTTGTATTATTTGGACCCGCTCGCCGGCCTCGTCGTTGCCGTGCTGATCCTGAAGATGGGCTATCGCCTCGCGGCCGAAGCGGTCCACAGTACGATGGATCATGTGCTGCACCAAGAGGATTCGGCCGACCTGCTGGAAACGGTGCAGCGCATCAAGGGCGTTATCGCCGTCGACGATCTTCGCGCCCGCGAGCATGGGCATTACGTCATCGTCGACGTGAAGATCAGCGTCAACCCGAAAATTAGCGTTCAGGAAGGGCACGACATTGCCAGAACGGTCAAATATACGCTGATGAAGAAATTCAGCCACGTCTCCGACGTTTTCATTCATGTCAATCCTTACGATGCCGGATATCCGTACAAAAATGCCGATTCCGGCCAAGACGATTACCCGACGCTGCTGCACTAGCTCGGCTCGCGGGAAGGAAGGAGTCATGCCCTCATGCTGCAATCGAAAGGAAGATGGAGCGTCCAGGAAGCGGACGAAGCGGCTTCGGCGAAGCTGGCGGAGGCGCTGGGCATCCCTCTCCTGCTGGCGAGGCTGCTGACGGTTCGCGGCCTGTCCGATGAGGAACAGGCGGCGGCATTTTTATTCGGAGGAACGGATCTTATTCACGATCCGTTCCTTTTGGACGGAATGGACCGGGCGGTCGAACGCATTCGGAGGGCGATAGACAGCGGCGAAAAAATTCGCATATACGGCGATTACGATGCGGACGGGGTCAGCAGCACGAGTCTGATGGTTCACCTGCTCCGCCAATTTGAATGCGATTTCGATTACTACATTCCGCATCGGATTCAAGAAGGCTACGGCCTCAACGAGGCGGCGGTGGAGCAAGCCGCGGAATCCGGCGTTAAGCTGATCGTCACGGTGGATACCGGCATCAGCGCCGTCGAGCAGATTGCTTGCGCCAATCGGCTTGGCATCGACGTCGTTGTGACGGATCATCACGAGCCGCCGGAGACGCTGCCCGACGCTTACGCCCTGGTCAATCCGAAGAAGCCGGGCTGTCCGTACCCGTTCAAGCAGCTTGCCGGCGTCGGCGTGGCGCTGAAGCTTGCCCAGGCATTGACCGGGCGGTGGCCGGAAGAGCTGCTCGAATATGCGGCGATCGGCACGGTCGCGGATTTGATGCCGCTGGTTGGAGAAAACCGCATCATCGTCAGGCAGGGGCTGGAGAGGATGCGCTCGACATCCAGCCCCGGGCTGAAGGCGCTGCTCGCCGTCTCCGGCATTCCCGTGCGGGAAGTGAGCGCGACGCATATCGGTTTTGCCCTGGGGCCGCGGATTAATGCCAGCGGCCGGCTTATTTCCGCCGATTCGGCCGTACGGCTAATGACGACAGACCGCCGCGAGGAAGCGGAAGCGCTGGCGCGAGAGCTGGACGAGCTCAACAAGGAGCGCCAGCGCATCGTGGAGGAGATGGCCAGGGAGGCAATATCCATGGTCGAGGAGCGCATGGCAGGAGGCGAGCCGCCCAAGGCGATCGTGCTCTCCTGCGAGGATTGGAACGTCGGCGTTATCGGCATCGTCGCTTCCCGCGTCGTGGAACGGTTCTACCGCCCGACTGTCATTCTCGGCATCGATCCCGAAACCGGAATGGCCAAGGGCTCGGCAAGATCGATCGCCGGCTTTGACATATACCGTGCGCTGACCCACTGCCACGACCTGATGGACCATTTCGGCGGCCATCCGATGGCGGCCGGCATGACGCTTTCGCGCCAGCATCTGCCCGAGCTGGAACGCCGCTTGTGCCGGCTGGCGGAGGAGTGGCTGACGGAGGAGGACTTCGTTCCTCTGCTGACAGCGGATATGGAGTGCTCGCTGGCCGACGTCAGCACGGAAGCGATCCGCCAGCTGGAGCGGCTCGCCCCGTTCGGCATGGGCAACCCGACGCCGCGCCTTGTCTTTCGCGGGCTGAAGCTTGACGGCATGCGGACGATGGGCAAGGAGAAGCAGCACTTGAAGCTGGCGCTGAAGCCCCGCGAAGCGGAGGAAGCTGCGGCCATCGACGCCGTCGGCTTCAATAAGGGAGAGCTGGCGGATTGGCTCAGCCTCTCCGCCGAGATCGACGTGCTTGGCGAAGTATCGATCAACGAGTGGAACGGCGTGCGCAAGCCGCAGGTGATGATTCGCGATCTGTCCGTGCCGCATGTGCAGCTGTTCGATTGGCGCGGCAGCGGCCGGCCCGCGGACAAGCTGGCGGAGCTGTGCGGGCGCCTCAGCGGAGCGAAAGGGGCGGGTCAGCCGGCGGCCGTGCTGCTGTTCGGCGGCAGCGCCGCTTCGCCCCCGCTGCGGCTGCCGGTAGCGCTATGGCGCGTTTCGCCGGCAGGCGTGGCCGAGCCGCTGAATGAGGCGGCGGCCCGCTATCCGCTGGCGGCGGCGGAAGACATCGTGCTCTATACGATGCCGGACAGCCTGGAGCAGCTGCAAAGCTGTACGGCCGAGGCGGCGGCGGTCAAGCGCTACTATGCGGTATTTACCGATCTGTCCCGGAGCGGAAGCTCCGCCTCCGTCATGCCGACGCGGGACATGTTCAAGACGGTGTATCAGATCGCGCTGGCGCTGGAGCGGGGAACAAGCTTGCGGCTGCCGCCTGGCCCGGGCGTTTACGTGCAGGCATTGTCCAAGCGCTCGGGGCTGTCCCCGGCAATGGTTCAATTCATTCTGGACGTGTTTGCCGAGCTCGGCCTAATGGACAAAGATGCCCAACAGGATACATACCGGATCGTGCCTTCGTCCGTCAAGAAGGACCTCGGCTCGTCCGCGCTTTACCAAAGCCGAATGAAGCGGGCGGAAGCGGAACAGACGCTGTCCTACTCGTCGGCGAAGGAGCTGGCTGCGCTGCTGACGCCGCAGAAGCGGCAAACGATCAACAACCGACCCATGATGGAGGGAATCGTATCATGATGAATTTTAAAGAGTATATTCGCGTTATCGAAGATTATCCGCAGCCGGGCATCAGCTTCAAGGACATTACGACGCTGCTCAAGAACGGCGCCGTATACCGGGAAGTGATCAACGAGCTGACGGAACGCCTGAAGGGGCGGGAAATCGATCTGGTTGCCGGTCCCGAGGCGCGCGGCTTCGTCATCGGGGCGCCGCTGGCGGTGGCGCTTGGCGTCGGCTTCGTGCCGATCCGCAAGAGCGGCAAGCTGCCCGGCGAGACGATCGAGGCCGATTATGCGCTGGAGTACGGCAAGGACAAGCTGGCGATGCATAAAGACGCGATTCAGCCTGGCCAAAAGGTGCTGATTGCCGACGACCTGCTGGCGACAGGCGGGACGATCGCCACATCCGTCAATCTCGTCAGGCAGCTTGGCGGCGAGGTGGTCGGCGCCGCTTTTCTGATTGAATTGACCGATTTAAGCGGGCGCGACAAGCTTAGCGGCATCGACGTCATGACATTAGTTTCCTATTAAATGGGAACAAGACTCGGCTATCCGATTCGGGGCCGGGTCTGTTTTTTTGCGCAAATTCAGGAGAAATGCGGCCGTCAGCCTGCGAATAGTTGACGGGGCGGCCCGTTCAAGGGCATAATGGTTAAAAATCGATTTAAGGAATGGATGGACGGATGGGGATCGAAACGCTTCTTGAGAAGGCATCCAGCTACTTGCGCGAACAGGATCTGACACGGATCAAAGAGGCCTACGAGTTTGCGGATCAGGCGCATGCGGGACAGGTGCGCAAATCGGGCGAGCCTTATATTTTGCACCCGTTGGCCGTGGCGGAAATATTGGTCAACATGCAGATGGACACCACGTCCATCATTGCCGCGCTGCTGCACGACGTGGTGGAGGATACGACAGTCTCGCTCGACACGGTCCGGGACAAGTTCGGCCCAACCTGCGCCGCCATTGTGGACGGATTGACCAAGCTCGAGAAGATCAAGTTCAAAAGCAAGGAAGAGCATCAGAACGAGAACTACCGCAAAATGTTCGTGGCCATGGCTCAGGATATTCGGGTCATCCTCATCAAGCTGGCGGACCGGCTGCACAATATGCGCACCCTGAAATTCCAGTCGGAGGAAAGCCAGCGGCGGATCGCTTATGAGACGCTCGAAATTTTTTGTCCGATCGCCCATCGGCTTGGCATATCCGCCATCAAGTGGGAGATGGAGGATATCGCGCTTCGCTTCCTGAATCCGCAGCAGTATTACCGCATCGTTAATCTGATGCAGAAGAAGCGCGCAGAGCGGGAGCAGTATATAAACGACGTAATCGACACCGTTCGGGAGAAGCTGAAGGAGATGGGCATCGACGGCGACATCTCCGGCAGGCCCAAGCATATCTACAGCATCTACAAAAAAATGACGGTCAAGAGCAAGCAGTTCAACGAAATCTACGATCTGCTGGCGCTGCGGATCATCGTCGACAACGTCAAGGACTGCTATGCGACGCTCGGCATCATTCATACGCTCTGGAAGCCGATGCCTGGCCGCTTCAAGGATTACATCGCAATGCCGAAGCCGAACATGTACCAATCGTTGCATACGACGGTGATCGGACCGAAGGGCGAGCCGCTTGAGGTACAGATTCGCACCTACGAAATGCACCGGACGTCCGAGTACGGGGTGGCGGCGCATTGGGCGTACAAGGAAGGCACGGCGGTGCCAAGCGGCAGCTATGAGGACAAGATGAAGTTCATCCGCGAAATTCTCGAGCTGCAGAACGAGACGCAGGATGCCCAGGAGTTCGTCGAATCGCTGAAGATGGATTTTTTCTCCGATCTCGTGTTCGTCTTTACCCCGAAGGGGGAAGTGATCGAGCTTCCGGCCGGCTCCGTGCCGCTTGACTTCGCCTACCGCATCCATACGGAGGTCGGTAATCGAACGATCGGCGCCAAGGTGAACGGCCGCATCGTGCCGCTCGATCATCCGCTGAAAACCGGCGACATTGTGGAAATATTAACCTCCAAGCATTCGTACGGGCCGAGTCAGGATTGGATCAAAATCGCCCAGTCGTCGCACGCGCGCACGAAAATCAGGCAGTGGTTCAAAAAAGAGAAGCGCGAGGAGAACGTGCTGAAGGGCAAGGAAGCGGTGGAGCGCGACCTTCGCCGGCTCGGCTACGAGCCGGCGGCCCTGATGAAGGACGACGAGCTGATGGAGGTTGCCAGGAAGTTTAATTTTAACGAGATCGAGGATATGTACTCGGCCATCGGCTTCGGAGGCATCACTTCGGCCCAGATCGTCACGCGGCTGACCGAGAAGCTTCGCCGGGAAGCGGAGGAAGCCCAGGCGCAGGCGATGCAGCTGACGAGCGAGGTCAAGGAAGTGAAGGCGCCGCAGGGCGACAAGGAACGGCGCGGCCGTCCGACGAACGGCGTGCGGGTCAAAGGAGTGGACAACCTGCTTGTGCGGTTTGCGCGCTGCTGCAACCCGGTGCCCGGCGATTTGATCGTCGGCTATATTACGAGGGGGCGCGGCGTGTCGGTGCACCGCGCGGACTGTACCAACATTCCGGCTCCCGACAACGGCGAGGAAGGCAACCGCATCATCGAGGTCGAATGGGTCGATCATATCGAAGCCAACTACAACGTCGAGATCGAAATTACCGGACATGACCGCCGCGGCCTGCTGAACGAGGTGCTGCAGGCCGTATCCGAGAGCAAGACGATGATTTCGGCGGTGACGGGACGCTCGGACAAGAACAAGATGGCGCTGATTCATATGACGATTCTGATCCGCAACATCGATCACCTGCATTCCGTCGTCGAGAAAATCAAACGGGTGAAGGACGTTTACTCCGTTCAGCGCATTATGCAGAGCTGACGATTGCTGTGTCGAACTACCGGCGAAAACATAAATCCGAAGAAGGAATGAACAGGCATGAGAGTGGTCGTTCAACGAAGCGGTCCTGCGCAGGTGAAGGTCGGGCAGCAGACGGTTGGCCGCATCGAACGCGGGCTCGTGCTGCTGGTCGGCGTGACGCACGACGATACGGAGCGGGACGCTTCGTTCTTGGCCGAGAAAATTGCCGGCCTGCGCATTTTCGAGGACGAGGAAGGCAAGATGAACCGGTCGGTTCTCGAGGCCGGCGGGCAAATATTATCCGTATCGCAATTTACGCTTTACGGAGATTGCCGCAAGGGCAGGCGGCCCAACTTTATGGCGGCAGCGCGGCCGGAGCAGGCGGAGCCGCTGTATGAGCGGTTCAATGAGCTGCTTCGCGGCCTTGGGCTGACCGTCGAGACAGGCACGTTCGGGGCGATGATGGAAGTGTCCCTCGTTAACGACGGCCCGGTTACGCTTATCGTGGACAGCCGCTGACCCGTTAGCGGGAGCTTGCTCAGCAGCAGGGTCGCGGGTTAAGCGGCGGCTCTTTTGGGAACAATGTCATTCGTAGACATCAGCCCCAAGGGAGCGACCGCCATGTACCGCAGCCTCAAACAAACGCTAGCCGCCCGGCCGGAGACGCAGCTCGTCCCCGGACAGCTGGCGGACCACGCCGCTATCGAGGCGGCCGGATGGATCGGAGCGGAGCTCAGCGGCGAATACACGTCGCAGCAGGAGCAGATGAAGCAAACGCCCCGCAAGCCTCCCAGATAATATTCGGTGGTTCCCGGGCTGCCGCCGCGGCAAGCTTCATTGTCGCCTCATTCAATCGGACCGCTTCTGCCGGAAAGGCAGCAGGCGGTCCTTTGCATAGGGGGCCCTCGGCATATACGGAAAGCGAATCGCCATTCGGACGCGGCTTATGGCTGGCGGCATGACCGTTAACTTTTCTTAAACATTCTGTAAAGCGTCGTTAACGGCTTCATATTACAATAGAGCTTGTCAGGAAAGGAGCTTCGTTTTTGGCGAGAGTGGGGACATTTGCCGAAATTTGCAACCAATTCCGTTTCTTTTTCGTATACCTTAGTGGCCTCCGGCGGTTCGCCGTGTGCCGTGTTTCCTCGCGCGGGCCAAATATGCTACACTAGTGTCTAGTTTTTGCGAACGTTAACGGAGGGACATGGCTTTGAAAATATATATCGAGCGAACCGGCGAAACCGGACACGGTAATGAAATGTTCAACATCTGCAGGCTGTTTTTCGACGAGACGGAGCTGATCTACGAAGCGGGAGAAGACGCGGCGCTGCGCGTTCGCGTCGATATCGGCGAAGGCTCCGGGCCCGGCCGCGTCATGGCCGAGATCGAGCTGACGGAGACGGCCAGCGGCATGACGTTCCGGTCCCGTCACGAGCGGGAGGCAGGCGCGACAGCAGAGGAGCGCAAACGTTCGGTCAAGCGGGCGGCAGGCTACGGGCTTTTGCAGGTGCTCAGCCAATATACGGGCCTTGAGCAGCCGTGGGGCATTCTGACCGGCGTCCGGCCGACGAAGCTGCTGCACAACCTGATGATGAGCCGCAGCATGGAGCAGTGCAGGCGCATTTTGCGCGAGGAATACCTCGTGTCCGAGCCGAAGGTCGAGCTGCTGACCGACATTGCTGAGCGGCAGCTCAAGGTTATTCCCGATCTGTTCCGGTTGGACCGGGAGATCAGCCTGTATATCGGGATTCCTTTTTGCCCGACGAAATGCGCGTACTGCACGTTCCCTGCCTATGATATCCGCGGCAACAACGGCTCTGTCGAAGCTTTCCTCGCGGGCCTTCACGAGGAGATTCGCGAGATGGGCCGCTGGGTGAAGGAGGCCGGGCTTGGCGTGACGACCGTCTACTGGGGCGGCGGCACGCCGACGAGCATTACCGCGGCGCAGATGGACGCTTTGTTTCACACCTTGCACGATTCGTTCCCCATGGACAAGGTGCGCGAGCTGACTGTGGAAGCGGGGCGCCCCGATACGATTACCGAAGACAAGATCGAAGTGATGAAACGGTGGAAAACCGACCGGATCAGCATTAACCCGCAAAGCTTCACCCAGGCGACGCTCGATGCCATCGGCAGGCATCATACGGTGACGGAGACGGTGGAGAAATTCAAGCTGGCCCGGGAGATGGGCATGAACAACATCAACATGGATCTGATCATCGGGCTGCCGAACGAAGGAATGGAGCAGCTGGCGAGGACGCTGGAGCAGACGGGCGAGCTGATGCCCGAATCGCTTACCGTGCATACGCTCTCGTTCAAGCGCGCTTCCCGCATGACGAAGAACAAGGAGCAGTACGAGGTGGCGGAGCGCGATGAAATTGCCGAAATGATTCGCGCCGCGGCCGAATGGACGAAGCAGCGCGGCTACAAGCCGTATTACATGTACCGTCAAAAAAATATTCTCGGCAACCAGGAGAATGTCGGCTATGCGCTGGAAGGCCGCGAAAGCTTGTACAACATTTTGATGATGGAGGAGCGCCAGACGGTGATCGGCCTCGGCTGCGGCGCCGTCAGCAAGGTGCTGTTCCCGAAGACGGAGCAGGAGGGAAGCTACGAGCAGAAGATCGAACGGTTCCCGAATCCGAAGGAGCCGGCGGTCTACAATCAGTCGTACAAGGAGTATATCGCCAAAAAAATCAAGCTGCTGAACGAGGCGTATTTCGCCGCGGAGCGTCGGTAAAGCCGCTGCGATGGCGGCAGACGCTGCACGGCAGCCATCATTATGAATTTATTCGAGGTGTTACATGTCACAGCAATTGGGGAAATACCGCAATGCCAACGGGAAGGGATACATCCTGCTGATTGCGCTGCTGGTCGCCGTTGCGGCGTTAGGCGCGCTCGCTTATGGTTGGGCCAGCAAAGGAAAAGTCGGTTCTGCGGGAACGGAGCCGCATGTCGGCAAGCCGCAGGAGCTGAAGCAGGTTCAGACGGTCCAGGAGCCGAAGGACGCCTACGACCTGATCGTGGTCGGAACCGATCCGGAGGGCGTAGCGGCTGCCGTGTCCGGTGCGCGCAACGGGCTCAAGACGCTGCTCATCGACGGCCGGGACCGCGAGGTGCTGGGCGGGCTTATGACGCTCGGCTGGCTCAACAGTCTGGATATGAACTATGCGCCGGACCGGGGGCTGCTGCAGTCGCGTGAAATTTTGAACCAAGGCTTGTTTACGGAATGGTATGCCAAGATCGAGGGCGATTCGTTCGACGTGACGACGGCGGCCAACGCATTCAACGACATGGTTGCCAAGGAAAGCAATATCGATGTCGTGCTCATGGCGAAGAAAATGGAGCCTGTCGTGGATAATAGCGGAGGAGAGGCTGTAATTACCGGGCTGGCGGTCACGCTGGCGGACGGCAGCGAGCGGACGATATCCGCCAAAGCGGTCATCGACGCGACGCAGGACGCCGACATTGCCGCGGCGGCAGGCGTGCCGTATACATACGGCCGCGAGGATCTGGGCGATAAGCAGGCGAGAATGGCCGTCACGCTCGTCTTCCGGCTCAAGAACGTGACGCCGGACGTATGGAAGAAGATGCAGCAGCGGGCTTGGAACGACAACGACGACGGCACCGGCGCGAATGAAATGAGCATCTGGGGATATAAGGACATGAAGGATTACCCCCCGGCCAATAAGGAACGCGTCGCCATGCGCGGACTCAACGTCGGGCGGCAGAACAACAACACGATTTTGATCAACGCGCTGCAAATTTTCGGCATCGACGGAACCGATCCCGCATCGCGGGCGGAAGCGTTCGAGCTGGCCAAGAAGGAATTGCCGCTCATTGTCCAATACATGAAGGACAAGTATCCGGAGCTGTCCGGGGTTGAACTGGACGCAACGGCTCCCGAGCTGTATGTGCGCGAGACGCGGCATATTCAGGGCGAGTATCGCCTGACGATGATCGACGTGCTGGAGAACCGCGACCAATGGGATCGCATCGCCTTCGGCTCTTATCCTGTGGACATTCAGCGGCTGTCCCCGGCGGACACCGGAGCGGTCGTCTCCGTTCCGCAGCAGTACGCCGTCCCGTTCCGCAGCATCGTCCCGCAGAAGGTGGACGGGCTGCTCGTCGTCGGCCGCTCCGCGAGCTTCGATACGTTGCCGCACGGCAGCGCCCGCGTCATTCCGGTCGGCATGGCTACCGCTCAAGCGGCCGGCGCCGCGGCGAAGCTGGCCATGGACAGCGGCATGACGTTCCGCGAGATGTCCGCTTCCAAGGAAACGATCGCCAAGCTGCAGGATACGCTGAACGCGCAGGGCATGGCGCTGAAGCCGTTCCAGTTGGAGCCTCAGCCGTTCATGAAGCATAAGTCGTACGAAGGGCTCAAGGCGGCGGTGATGCTGGGTCTGGCCACAGGCGGCTACAACAACGATTTCGCGCTTGACGCCAAGTCGAACGTGCAGCGGATGATGAATCAGCTGAACGGCATGCGCAAGGCAAAGCCCGAGGTGTTGGCCGGCGACCCGTCCGGGGCCGTTCCCAAGGGCTCCAGTCCGCAGGAGCTCGCCAAGCAGCCGATCGATCTGGAGACGGCGGCGCGCATGATCGCGCTGGTGTTCCAGGAGGAGGCGCCTCAGCAAGGAACGCTGGACAAGCTGCTGGCCAAAGGCATCATCACGCAGGAGACGACGCGTCTCATCGCGAACCGGCAGGCGCTGACGAACGGCGACACGTACTTGCTGATCAAGGACGCGTATCATGCGGCGCTTGGCGGCAAATGATGAGCGGATAAGCCCGGGTTTATTGTAAAATCCGACAAAATGCGCGCATGTGCTTGACTTTGGAAATTTTCGATATTAGAATGAACGTAATTGTACATCCCAGTTCCGATGATGGGACAAAGTAGTCCGTACGTTGCATAGCCAGAGAGGGAGGACCCGGCTGCAAGCCTCCTTATGCTAAGCGGATGAACAGACCTCCCGGAGGACAATCGGCGAACCCGTATCAGCCGTGCAGTAGCCGATTGCGTCAGCGGGCGTTAACCGCGCAGAGAGTGAACGGACCGGAGCGGCTATGCATGGTCGCGACGCAACGTTCAAATCGTGGGTGGTACCGCGGGAGCTTGGGTTGCCAAATGCATAACGGCAGCGATAACGGCCTCTCGTCCCTGATCGCATCGGGGGCGGGAGGCTTTTTAGTATGTAACGGAAAGGAAGGAGTGACGCGCTTATGAGTATTCAAAAGCCGGTCGGCACGCAGGATTTGCTGCCGGGCGCCGTGGAGAAGTGGCAGTATCTCGAGGGCAAGGCGCGGGAGCTGTGCCGGCGTTTCAATTACCGGGAAATTCGCACCCCCGTCTTCGAGCTGACGGAGCTGTTCCAGCGCGGGGTAGGCGAGACGACCGACATCGTGGAGAAAGAGATGTATACGTTCCAGGACCGGGGCGATCGCTCGCTCTCGCTGAGGCCGGAAGGAACGGCAGGGGTCGTCAGGTCCTATGTCGAGAACAAGCTGTACGGCGAGCCGGACATCAGCAAGCTGTATTATATCGGACCGATGTTTCGCTACGAGCGCCCGCAGGCGGGACGCTACCGGCAGTTTCATCAGTTCGGCGTCGAGGCGTTCGGCTCGGAGGACCCGGCGCTCGATGCGGAGGTGATCGCGCTCGGCTATACGTTCTACCGGGAGATCGGGCTGAAGGACGTGACCGTGGAGATCAATTCCGTCGGCACGCCGGCCGTTCGCGCCAAGTACCGCGAGCATATCCAGCGCTTCTTCGCTCCGGTCAAGGATAAGCTGTGCAAGGACTGCCAGTCCCGCTACGACCGCAATCCGATGCGCCTGTTGGATTGCAAAATCGATCAGGCGTACGGCGAAGGCGCGCCGACGATTTTGGAGCATCTCGACGAGGAATGCGCAGGACACTTCGAAGCGGTGCAGGCGCATCTGAAGGCGATGGGCATCCCGTTTCGCATCAATCCGCGGCTTGTGCGCGGACTTGATTATTACACTCACACCGCCTTCGAGTACAAGGCGGCGGGCATCGGCGCGATCGATACGATCGGCGGCGGCGGCCGATATAACGGCCTTGTCGGCCAAATCGGCGGCAACGATCGTCCCGGCGTCGGTCTCGGCCTCGGCCTGGAGCGCATCTTGCTCGTGCTCGAGGCGCAGGGCGTCGACATGCCGGCGGAGCCGCCGCTTGACGTGTATGTGATCGGCCTCGGCGAGGCCGCGGAGCGGGAGACGGTGAAGCTGCTGCAGACGCTAAGGCTGCGCGGCCTGAAGGCGGAGCGGGATTACCTCGGCCGCAAAATCAAGGCGCAGATGAAGTCCGCCGACCGGCTGAACGCCCGCTATGTCGCTATACTCGGCGACGACGAGCTGGCCCGCGGCGAGATTGCCGTCAAGTCGATGGCGACCGGCGAGCAGGAGACGCTGCCCTTGGCAGGCCTTGCCGAAGCCATCGCGGCGAAGAAATAATTGACGTTAAATGCTGTTCATCCATTTTCCATCACATTGGGAGGTAACTATACTATGCTGCTGAAAACACATCACTGCGGCTCCCTGACAAAAGCGCATGTCGGCGAGACCGTCACCTTGAACGGCTGGGTACAGCGCCGCCGCGACCTCGGCGGAGTGCTGTTCATCGACCTGCGCGACCGGAGCGGCATCGTGCAGATCGTATTCAATCCGGAGTTTTCCCAGGAGGCGCATGCCATCGCCGACCGCGTTCGCAACGAATACGTGCTCGCTGTTAAGGGCAAAGTCGTCGAGCGCGACCCGGAGACCGTGAACGAGAACCTGGCGACCGGGGAGATCGAGGTGCGCATCACTGAAATCGAGATTATGAACGCCGCCAAGAACCCGCCGTTCTTCATTGAAGACGGCATCGAGATCGACGAATCGCTGCGGCTGAAATACCGCTATCTCGACCTGCGCCGTCCGGAGATGCAGAAGACGCTGATGCTCCGCTCCAAAGCGGCCAAAATTTTCCGCGATTTCCTCGACGAGAACGGCTTCCTGGAGATCGAGACGCCGATTTTGACGAAGAGCACGCCGGAAGGCGCGCGCGATTATCTCGTGCCGAGCCGCGTGCATCCGGGCGAATTTTTCGCGCTGCCGCAGTCGCCGCAAATCTTTAAGCAGCTGCTGATGGTCGGCGGCCTGGAGCGCTATTATCAGATCGCTCGCTGCTTCCGCGACGAGGACTTGCGCGCCGACCGCCAGCCGGAATTTACTCAGGTGGACATCGAGACATCGTTCCTGTCGCAGGATCAATTGCTCGATCTGATGGAGCAGCTCGTTGCGCGCCTGTTCAAGGAAACGGTCGGCGTCGACATTCCGCGTCCGTTCCAGCGCATCAGCTATGCCGACGCGATCGGCAAATACGGCTCCGACAAGCCGGACCTTCGCTTCGGCCTGGAGCTTGTCGACGTGACCGATCTGGTGGAGACATCGGGCGTGAAAGTATTCGCCGACGTGGCGAAGAAGGGCGGTCAGGTGAAGGCGCTGAACGCCAAAGGCTGCGCGGCGTGGAGCCGCAAGGAGATCGACGATCTGCTGCCTTTCGCCGCCCGCTACGGCGCCAAGGGCCTGGCCTGGATTCAAGTGAAGGACGGCGAATGGAAGGGGCCGATCGTCAAGTTTTTCAGCGAAGCCGAAATCGCCTCGCTCAAGGAGCGCCTTGGCGCAGAGGAAGGCGACCTGTTGCTGTTCTCCGCCGACAACAAGAAGGTGGTGGCGGACGTGCTCGGCAACCTGCGGCTGAAGATCGGCCGCGACCTCGGCTTGATCGACGAGAGCCAGTTCAAGTTCGCCTGGGTGGTGGACTTCCCGTTGCTGAGCTACGACGAGGAAGAGAAGCGCTGGGTCGCCGAACACCATCCGTTCACGCGTCCGAAGGAAGAGGATCTCGGCTACTTCGATACGGACCCGGGGCAAATTCGCGCCCAAGCCTACGACCTGGTGCTGAACGGCTATGAGGTAGGCGGCGGCTCGATGCGGATCTACCAGCGCGAGGTTCAGGAGAAAATGTTCCAAGCGCTCGGCTTCTCCACCGAGGAAGCTTACGAAAAATTCGGCTTCCTGCTTGAAGCGTTCGAATACGGCACTCCGCCGCACGGCGGCATCGCCTTCGGCTTCGACCGGATCGTCATGCTGCTGGCCGGACGCTCCAACCTGCGCGAGACGATCGCCTTCCCGAAGACGGCAAGCGCAACGGACCCGCTGACGGACGCACCGGGGACAGTCGACGACAAGCAGCTTGAGCAGTTGTCGATCCGCCTCGCGCTCAAACAGCCGGCGGCGAAAGCCTAAAACCGGGAGCAAAGGAGTTAACGATATATGCTGCACCAGTTTTCAAGGACTGAGCTTGCCATCGGCCCGGAAGGGCTGGAGGTGATGAAGAACAGCACGGTGGCGGTCCTCGGCATCGGCGGCGTCGGTTCGATCGCCGCCGAGGCGCTGGCCCGCACCGGCGTCGGACGGATCATTCTGATCGACAAGGACGTCGTCGATATTACGAACGTCAACCGGCAGATTCACGCGCTGACGACAACGGTCGGTCAGCCGAAGGCGGACCTGATGCGGGATCGGATCAAGCTGATCAATCCCGATTGCGACGCGGTTTCCTTGCGCATGTTCTATACCGAGGAGACGGCGGAGCAGCTGTTCGCATACCCGCTTGATTATGTGCTGGATGCGTCCGATACGATCTCGTACAAAATCCACTTGATCAAGGAATGCTTGCGCCGGAAAATTCCGATCATCTCCAGCATGGGAGCGGCGAACAAGATGGACCCGTCCCGCTTTCAGGTCGCCGATATTTCAAAGACGACGGTCGATCCGATTGCCAGGGTGATCCGCACGAAGCTGCGCAAGGAAGGGATCAAGAAGGGTGTGAAGGTCGTCTTCTCCACCGAGGAGCCGATCAAGCCGCGCACCGACGTCACGCAGCGCATCGTGCCGGAGAACGCCCCGGAAATCCGCAAGGCGCAGCAGCCGCCCGCAAGCAACGCGTTCGTGCCGCCGGTAGCCGGCCTCATCATGGTCAGCGTCGCCGTGCGGGATTTGCTGGCGAAGGCAGGCTTGAAATAACGACAGACATACAAGCACAGGCATAGCTGCATCCGGGCTGACGGGCGGCTATGCCTTTTTATACTTTGCACCCTGCGTTAGCGCTGGAACCCTACGTTAGTGCAGGAACCCTGCGTTAGGGCCCGAGCTCTGCATTGGCGTTGCCCCACTCCAGGCACACCCGCACATGAGGTGACGAATTCCGCAAAAATTGCAACATTTTCCGTCTCCTTCGTGTTAGAGGAAATCCGAATCCGCCTCGTACTCGGCAGGATGCTTTTCCAATTTCCTAGCGTGATATAATAGAGATGATGAGAGGCCGGAGAGCCCATTTTTGAAAAGTAAGGTTGTGACTGCGATGGATTTGTTTACGCTCGCCGAGGAGCGGAGCCCGTCCGGGAAGCTGCTGGCCGACCGGATGCGTCCGGTGACGCTGGAGGAATATATCGGGCAGGAGCATATCGTCGGCCCCGGGAAGCTGCTGCGGAGGGCGATCGAGGCCGATCAGGTGACGTCGATCCTGCTGTACGGCCCGCCCGGCACGGGCAAGACGACGCTGGCCAATATCATCTCGCACCGGACGTCCGGCATTTTCATCCGGCTGAACGCGGTGGACGCCAGCGTGAAGGATGTGCGGGATACGATCGAGCAGGCAAAGCAGAACCGGTCGCTGTATGGCAAGAAGACGATTCTGTTCCTGGACGAGGTGCACCGGTTCAACACGTCCCGCCAGGATGCGCTGCTGCCGGCGGTGGAGCAGGGCACGATCATCTTCATCGGGGCGACGACCGAGAACCCGTTTCACCACGTAAACGGGGCGCTCATGTCGCGGTCGACTTTGTTCCAGCTGAAGCCGCTGACGCACGAGCATTCGCTGCTTGCTATGAAGAGAGCGCTGGCGGACAAGGAGCGGGGCCTCGGCTTTATGGCGTTGGAGGCCGAGGAGGAGGCGCTCGCTCATATCGCCCGCATGGCCGGCGGGGACATTCGCCGCGCGCTCAATGCGCTCGAGCTGGCTGCGCTCACGACGCCGCCGGACAAGGACGGGATCGTCCGCATTACGCCGGAGGTGGCCGAGGAATCGATTCGCCGCCCGACGGTCAAGGCCGACGAATCGACGCAGTACGACGTGCTGTCGGCCTTCCACAAAAGCCTGCGCGGCTCCAGCGACGCTGCGCTGTTCTGGTTCCTGTACGCGGTGGAGAAGCTTGGCATGGACCCGATGACATTCCTGCGGCGGCTGATCGTCATGACCGGCGAGGATATCGGGCTGGCCAATCCGCAGGCGATGGTGCAGGCGGTGACGGCGATGGACGCGTACCATAAGATCGGCTGGCCGGAATCGAAATATGTGATCGCCCAAGCGATCCTGTTCGCCGTCGAGAGCCCGAAGTCCAACGCGGTCGCCATGGCGATCGGCCGGACGATGGACGCCATGGAGCGGCTCCGCTCGGCCGAGGTGCCCCTGCACCTGCGGGACGCGCACTACAAAGGCGCGGAGAAGCTCGGCCATACCGGCTACAAATATCCGCACGATTATCCGGGCCATTATGTCGAGCAGCAATATTTGCCCGATCCGATCCGGCACATGCGCTTGTATGAAGCGACCCGCCAAGGCATGGAGGAGCGCATCAGACAAAACCAGGAGCGGCGGCATAGCCCGGGAGGCGATCCTTCTGCTTAGGCCGGGTCTGTGAATCCGGAGTCGACATCGCGGCGCAGCCGGGCGATCTCGCCCGGCTGTTCTTCGGCGTGACGGGCCATAACTGCAGGCCTGCTCTCGTAAGAAGCATGCTTGCTCTCATAAGAAGCATGCTTGCTTTCGTAAGAAGCATGCCTGCTAACGGATCGTCTCGCGAATAGCTGGATGGTTGGGAAGGAACTCCGTATTAGTCGTCTATAGTCACTATCCCGTTCGCTCAGAAGAAGGGAGACGAATCCGTTCTGACCGCGCCTATAGCCACTATCCCGTTCGGTCAGACAAGGGAACGAACTCCGTATTGGTCGTCTATAGTCACTATCCCGTTCGCTCAGACAAGGAATCAAACTTCATACTCGTCGCCAATGATCACGATCCCCGTCATTTCGCTTGGTTCCAGTCCACATGCTTCTAGAGCACTCTCCCATTTGCTCAGATGACATTTTAGCAACTGGACATATAGATATATGCAACGCCCACGACGAGTAGGACGATCCTAAAATAACGTTTGAAGCCGGCAACTGCGAGCTGTCGACTCTATAGAATGCCAGCGCCGTTATTATGGATCTGTTTCCTAAAATTCATCTTTTTTTCGATAATCAATAATTTTCAGAAGCGAGCTGAGTGATGGAGGGAGCCGCTCGGGTCATGAGCCGGGGACGGCATGTTCCGCTAATCGGCTGGCTAGTTATTGCCGGACAGCGTCATCAAGCTCGGTTTTCTGAGTTAAGGGGATAGTGATTATATGAACGAGACAGGGATAGAGTCGGCAGGAGCATGAAGGGGGAGGTGGTTTTTATAAAAAAAAGCACAAAAAGGAAAAATAAGGAATGATAAACAGAGGATCAGATAAAGAAACAACCAAGGGGAACTAAGTGCAAAAAGAAAAAACCGGAAGACCCGGGAATAACAATTAAGGGCCCAAAATAAAACGGAAGAACCCGGAAGGACCAAGAAATCGCCCCCTACGTGGCAAATTAACCGTTCTAGCCTGCTCCCGCACCGTATAGTTTATTATTGAACGTTTTGCGGTTGTTTCTGTTGAATGGAAACCAGGGAGGTGGGCCTGCTTTCCCTCGCGGGGAAACAGGGGAAGATTGGGAATAGATCCGGTTCCACTGCTGACGAACGTCGGACTGGCGACAGGTCTTTTGCTGCTTAGCGGCTTTTTCGTTGCGGCTGAATACGCCATCATGCGGCTGCGCGGCGGCCGGTTTGATCCTTCGTCGCTGAAAAAAGAGGGGCGCCGCGCCGCGTTCGCGCGGTCGATTGCTTCCAATCCGGAGGCGTACCAGTCAGCCTGCCGGCTCGGCTGCGCGCTGTCGGCGATGGGGCTCGGCTGGTTCGGAGCGCAAACCGCTGCCGGGCTGCTCGCTCTGCTGCTTGAACCGCTTCCGCTGCCCGGGTCCGCTGTTCGGGCCGTTTCTTGGATTGCTGCGGTCGCTTTGACCGCTGTTTTGCTGCTAGCTGTCGGTAGTCAGCTGCCCAAAGCCTACGCAATGCGCAAATCGGAGCAGGTCGCGAACTTGTCGACCGGTCCGCTCATTTTCTTTTACCGATCGATGTCTCCGGTTATTTGGCTGGCCGACAGGCTGTCCGGCATGCTGTTTCGTTTAACCGGTCTTGAAGTGGGAGCGGAACCCATCTACGCGCATACGGAGGATGAGCTTCGCGGGCTCGTCAAGGCGTCGAACCGGAGCGGTTTGATCGACAATACGGAAATGGCGCTCGTCGACAGCATTTTCGAATTTTCCGGGACGACCGCCCGGGAAATCATGATTCCTCGTACGGAAATGATCTGTTTATACACGCAGCTGTCGTTCGAGAAGAACAAGTCGATCGCGGTAGAAGAAATGCACACCCGTTACCCCGTATGCGATCCGGACAAGGACAACATTATCGGCTTTGTGCACATCAAGGATCTGCTCAGAACGGACGAAGGCATCGACGATATCCGCAAGGTCGTTCGGGCGATCACCAAGGTGCCGGAATCGATGCAGATCAGCGCGCTGCTCAAGCTGATGCAGAAAAAGAAGATGCAGATGGTTCTGCTCATCGATGAATATGGAGGTACATCGGGGCTCGTGACGTTCGAGGATATTATCGAACAAATCGTCGGCGAGGTTCAGGACGAATTTGACGAGGAGAGGCCGCAAATCGAACGGCTGGCCGATGGCTCGCATTCCATTGACGGGCGCCTATTGATCGAGGAGGTCAACAGCTATTTCGGGCTCGCCATCGCCTCCGACGATTACGATACGATCGGCGGCTGGATTTATTCCCAGGTCGACATTCCGCCGCAAAAAAATCAGTGTATTGTCTATGACGACGCCCACGAATTCGTCATCGACGAGACGGACCATCTGCGCGTGACCCGCATCGTCGTGCGGAAACGTAAAGCGTTGGGGGAGGCCGAAGACGCCGGCGGAATGGGGAATGAGACGTACTGAGGAACGGATGACGGTAGGGAAGGCGGAATGGGGAATGAAAGGTCCGGACGAAATGGATGACGGAAGTACAGAAAATGGCGGCAGGGACGGAAGTATAGGAAATGAAAGCGGCCGGCGGTTTAGGGGGGAAAAACGGACGGCGGGCTTGATGGTTCGGCAAGGGCGCCGGTGCGCCAAGCCCGGCCGTTCTGGCTGGACTCCAAGCGGCAAAGGCCGCATGCGCAGGGTATCCGCTCTCGGATGCTTGCGCGTGCGGCCTTTGCGTTAGGCATGGCGGAAGCTATCTAAAGTCCGCTCAGGCTTGAACGGCGAATTCGGCGTCCATCGGCACGAGCTCATGGATGATGGCGCCGCCCAGGCAGATCTCCCCGTCATAGAAGACGACGGATTGGCCGGGGGTGACTGCCTTCTGCGGCGTGTCGAACACGACGTCGCAGACGCCGCCTGCCCCGAAGCGCACCGTAACCCCTTGGTCCGCCTGGCGGTAGCGGAATTTGGCGGTGCAGCGAACCTCGTCCTTCGGCAGCTCGCCGGCGATCCAGTTGACGTCGGTGCCGCGCAGGCCGAGCGAGTACAGTGCCGGATGCTTCTCGCCCTGAACGACATACAAAATATTATTGCGCAAATCTTTCGCCGCCACGAACCACGGCTCGCCGCTCCCCGAGCCGCCGATGCCGAGCCCTTGCCGCTGGCCGAGGGTGTAGTACATCAGGCCGTCGTGACGGCCCTTCACTTCGCCGTCGAAGGTGCGCATCTCACCGGGCTGCGCCGGCAAATATTGGCTCAAAAACTGTTTGAAGTTGCGCTCGCCGATAAAGCAGACGCCGGTGCTGTCCTTCTTCTTGGCGGTGGCCAGGCCGGCCGCTTCCGCAATGCGGCGCACCTCCGGCTTCGGCAGGTGGCCGATCGGAAACATCGCCTTGGACAGCTGATACTGGTTCAGAGCGTTCAGGAAGTACGTTTGATCCTTATTCGGATCGTTGCCGCGGAGCAGGCGGTATTTGCCGTCTGCGGAATCGACGCGGGCATAATGTCCCGTTGCGATATAATCCGCTCCAAGCTCCAGCGCTTTTTGCAAAAATTCCCCGAACTTGATCTCGCGGTTGCACATGACGTCCGGATTCGGCGTCCGCCCTTTGCGGTACTCGTCCAGGAAATATTGGAACACCTTATCCATGTATTGTTTTTCAAAATTTACCGTATAATAGGGGATGCCGATCTGCTCGCAAACGCGGCGGACGTCTTCCGCGTCCTCTTCGGCCGTGCAATGGCCGAACTCGTCGGTATCATCCCAGTTTTTCATAAATACGCCGATGACATCGTAGCCTTGCTCCTTCAGCAGCAGCGCCGACACAGAGGAATCGACGCCGCCGGACATGCCGAGCACGACGCGCGGTTTATTGGACATTTTGCAGCCCTCGCTTTCCGAAAAAACTGTAGCTTATATAAAAGCTATAGCTTGTATTATACATTAGGATGGCCAAGAAGATAAATAATTCATCAAGCCGACAAGTTTTTTCTCCCATAAGATACCGATTTATGATAACATATTAACGATACACAAATGTTTGTAATGTAAACGGGGTGCTTTCTTTGAAGATATCGACCAAGGGCCGCTACGGACTCACAATCATGATGGAGCTTGCGACTAAATTCGGCGAAGGGCCGACCTCTTTGAAAAGCATCGCCGAAAAACATCAGCTTTCCGAACATTACCTGGAGCAGCTTGTCGCTCCGCTTCGGAACGCCGGTCTGGTCAAAAGCGTCCGCGGAGCCTATGGCGGTTATATATTATCCAAACCTCCGGAGGAGCTGTCTGCGGGAGACGTCATCCGCGTGCTTGAAGGGCCGATCAGTCCGGTCGACTTTACGGAGGAAGACGATCCTGCGAAGCGGGATCTGTGGATCCGGATTCGCGACAGCATCGCCCAGGTGCTGGATACGACTACATTGTCCGACTTGATTACGTTTAAAGATTCCGGAGATCGGGACAGCTACATGTTCTATATTTGAGCTTGGGGCTGCTTGGCCCGAGCTTCATTTTAAGCTGGTGATACGATGAATAACCGCATTTATTTGGACCATGCCGCGACGACGCCGGTGCGCCCGGAGGTCGTCGAGGCGATGCTTCCTTATATGACCGGCCTGTTCGGCAATGCATCGAGCACTCATTGGGCCGGAAGGGAAGCGAAGGCCGCCCTGACGGCGGCGAGAGATGTTATCGCCGGCTTCATCGGTTGCTCTCCCGCTCAGCTTATGTTCACGAGCGGCGGCACCGAGAGCGACAACACTGCTATTTTCGGCGCTGCAGAAGCGAACGCCCATCGCGGCAAGCATATCATTACGTCACAGATCGAGCATCATGCCGTGCTTCACGCTTGCGAGAGGCTGGAGAAGCTCGGCTTCGAAGTCACTTATTTGCCGGTCGATGCGTTCGGACAAGTCCGCGCCGCCGATGTGGAGGCGGCGCTTCGTCCGGACACGATACTGATCAGCATCATGTACGGCAACAATGAAGTAGGCACGCTGCAGCCGATCCGGGAGATCGGCGGCCTCGCCCGCGAACGCGGCGTGCTGTTTCATGTCGACGCCGTCCAGGCGCTCGGACACGTCCCGATCGATCTGGCCGAACTGCCCGTCGATTTGATGAGTTTCTCCGCGCACAAATTGAACGGTCCCAAGGGGATCGGCGCTTTATATATAGCCAAACAAACGCATATTGCTCCTTTGATTTACGGAGGGCAGCAGGAGCGCAAGCGGCGTCCGGGAACCGAGAACGTCCCGGCGATCGTCGGCTTTGGCAAAGCCGTAGAGCTTTTTGCGCGGGAAAGGTATGAATTGCAACAAAACTTGGAAACAATACGTCATGAAATGGTGAGCGGTCTAATATCCCGGCTCGGAGAAGCTGCTGTTGTCGTGAACGGCCATCCGACGGAAAGACTGGCGCACATTTTGAACGTGAGCTTCCCCGGCATTGCGACAGAAACGATGCTGATGAACCTGGATCTCGAAGGGGTTGCCGCCGCCAGCGGCTCGGCATGCACTTCGGGCTCGCTCGAAGTGTCCCATGTGCTTCAGGCGATGAAGCTGCCGCGGGAGGTTACGGCTTCCGCCATCCGGTTCAGCTTTGGTAGAGACACTAATCTTGAACAAATTGTGAAAACTGTAACCATCATTGAAACGATCTGCGCCCGTCTACGTAGTAGAGTTTAAGCAAATGTTTATTTAACTGAACCTTGGCACGCCTATTTCGTAAAAATAACATTTGCCGTAGGAGAGGTTCCGTTTGAAACGTGCCCGAGATATCATCGGACTGCCGGTCGTTTGCTCCGCAACAGGCAAACAGGTCGGGACAGCCAAAGATTTGTTGCTCAGCGAAGAATGGCAGGCCGTTGCTATAGTGCTGGAACCGAAGCAGTGGTTTTCCGGCCCGGCATGCATTTGCTGGGAGCATATACGCGCCATCGGCGACGATGCGGTCATGATCGGCAAGGAGGAAGCGATCCAGCCGCTCGAAAGCGTGGCGGAAGGAGCGACGCTGCTGGACGGGCCGCGAAAGCTGAGAGGCTTGCCGGTGCTCACGGCTAACGGAATGCAGCTAGGATTGATCGAAGACGTTTATTTGGAACCCGGAGAGGGTAAACAGGTAATAGGTTTTGAACTGACGGAGGGTTTTATCTCCGATTTGCGGGAAGGCCGCAAGCGGCTGCCTTTGCCGGATTCGGTGACGATCGGCGAAGATGCGGTAATTGTGCCTGCAGGCTGTGGCGAACGGTTGGACGAAATCTTCGTATCTAATGAAGAATAGGGTGATCAGGATGTTACGTTGTCCAAACTGCAATTCCAAGGACATTGGCAAAATCGGTTCCCATCAATTTTATTGCTGGGGATGCTTCATTGAATTGACCGTCAACGGCGAGAAGATGTCCGTCTTTCAAGTAGAGGAGGACGGCACGCTCAGTTCGCTGGACGATTTGTTCTTCCCCGAAGAAGAAATGCCTCAGGTTCATGCGAACTGAGGGCATGGCTGCAGGCGATATGCGGCGCCGCCCCTTCGCGCCCGTGTTCCGGTAAGGAAACGGGAAGCGAGAGGGGCGGCGCCGTTTTGCGTTAGGAGGCGAGAGCGGCGCAGCGAAGGCGGCGGGCATGCCCAGCTGACGAACAGGGTTAAGACGGACAGGTTGTACATATACTGTAACAAGCAAGTCCGGTAACATTTTCATCTTGAGGGGGTGGGCTTAAGTGGACAAATTCACAAAGAGCCGTCTGTTTATTGGCATGGTCTATACGCTCCTCAGCCTGCTCATCCTGTACATGCTGCTGCAAATTCGGCCGCTGCTTGCCGGCATTTACGGATTTTTAAAGGAAATATCGATGCCTTTCCTGATCGCCATGATCATCTCATACGTCCTGAATCCGGTAGTCACGTTGCTGAGCAGGCGGAAAGTGCCGCGCACGGTGTCGGTGCTCTTGATCTACGCTCTGTTCATCATTTCTTCCGCGGTCATCCTGATGAATTTGATCCCGCTGTTTATGAAGCAGCTGCAGGAATTGAACGAGCATTTGCCGGCTTTGGCCGTGAAGGCGCAGAGCTTCGTTGACAATATGAATCAACTGAAATTCGTTCCCGACAGCATCCGCACGGCGGTGAATCAATCGCTGGCCAAGCTGGAGAACGGCATCACGCTGGCGGTTTCGCAATATATCGACGGCATCGGCAGCACGATCAACATGCTGTTCGTCGCTTTTATCGTCCCGTTCGTGGCGTTTTATATTTTGAAAGATTTTCAGCTTATAGAGAGAACGGCGCTTGCCGTCGTGCCGAAGGAGCATCGCAAGCAGATCGTCAAGCTGCTGGTCGACATCGATACGGCGCTCGGCAACTATATTCGCGGGCAGTTTCTCGTCTGCATGATCGTCGGCCTGCTGGCCTACATCGGATATTGGCTGATCGACATGCCCTATGCGCTGCTGCTGGCCTGCGTCGTGGCCGTATTTAACATCATCCCTTATCTCGGGCCGTTCTTCGGGGCCGCCCCGGCGCTTATCGTCGCCTCGACCATTTCGGTCAAGCTCGTGCTGCTGGTGCTGCTTGTCAATTTCACGTGCCAGATCCTCGAAGGCAATGTCATTTCGCCGCAGGTCGTCGGGCGCTCGCTGAAGCTGCATCCGCTGTTGATCATTTTTGCGCTGCTTGTCGGGGGGGAGCTTGCCGGGGTGCTCGGGCTAATATTGGCCGTGCCTTTCGTTGCGGTAATGAAGGTGATTTTGCAGCATCTGTTCATGTACTACATTCATCGCAAATCGGTTTAGCTTCCGGCATGGCGAGGATGCCGCAGGTCCGCCGGGCGCGGGCGGCGGAAGGCATCCCTGGGCGCTGTCAGGTCCGCCGGCGCGAGCAGCGGGAGGCATCGCTGGGCGTTGCCAGCTCCAGTGTGGCTGTTTAGCGGCTCCAGTCGAACCCGATGCCGTTTAGGAACGCGCGGGCCAGCGTCATATGGCCGATGGCGTTCGGATGCACGCGGTCCCAGGCCAAGGTGGCCGGATACAAATGCGCGAGCAGCCGGTCGATCGCTTCTTGCGTGTCGACAAAAACCGTGCCGTGGCGCTCGGCCGTTTCCTTGACGATTTGGCCATAGCTGTCCATCATGCGGCGCATAGCGTCGTTCTTGTTCGGCTCGATATAAAACGGCGTCATCAGCACGATGCCCTTGACGCGCGGAAGCGTTCGTTCGACCAGCTCGCCCAGCGTTTCGCGGTATTCGTCGGGATACACATGAATTTCTGTTTGCAAAGGCTGATCGAATTGGCGCCATACGTCATTGATCCCGATCATGATCGATACCCACTGCGGCTGCAAATCCAGCACATCGGTTTGCCAGCGGTTTTTCAGATCGCGGACCCGATTGCCCGAAATGCCCATATTGACGACGCGGATGCCGAGCTCCGGATAAAAGGAATGCAGCAGGGAATGAACCTGGGAGACATAGCCTTTGCCCCAATCCTCGTTTCTGCCTTCGCCGACAGGGTGCTTGCGGCCGCAATCCGTAATGGAGTCGCCGATCATGACCAGCTTGTCGTTTTGTTCCAGAAGCATATGTACTTTTCTCCTCCCCATTTGTTGTTACCCATTCATTCTAGCAAACGATTTCATTTCCGGCTACAGCCAAACGGAGCTGCTATTTTAACAACTTGTCGGATCAAGTCGAGAATTGCCCGGGAAATAACAGCGCTGATGGAAGCGAGCCGCTAATTGGGATTCAAGCAGAAGAAGCTGATAGTGTAAAATCTCTGTGGGTGTAGGAATTGGAAAAAGCGGATATAGAAAAAGAGCTTCTCCCTTGGTAAAGTGATGTTTGCGCACAACACACCAAGAA
>Ga0207865_100503_pt1 | contig 42248 bp, 40 predicted proteins | sample HigsolmetaAR204D_FD_184836 | JGI IMG/M metagenome (GOLD analysis project Ga0207865, IMG submission 184836) | Ionic liquid and high solid enriched microbial communities from the Joint BioEnergy Institute, USA - AR20-4-D (SPAdes) (version 2) ...
GATGAGCGAAGCGGCCGGTATCGTGGTCTATTCCTACAATGGCAAGGGGGATCTGGGCGCCAATGCCGTGCTGACGTTCATGAACGGCAAGCTTACGGCCAAGGCGCAAGCGGGATTGAAGTAGCGGTGCGGCGCTGCGCTTTGCGCCGCAATCGAGCCGGGTCTGCTCACGCCGTTGCCTGAACGGGCTGCCAGGCGAAGCCCCCGCCCGGAAGGCACTGGCGCGCGTACGCCAAGAGCGTCGGCATTAGGCTAAACGTTTGTCCAGTTTAAATAGAATCGCATGCTCGATAGAGTCTGTCGACTTGAGAGGAGCTTATAACGATGGAGAACCGATTAGCAGACATCAATTGGATGGAAAAGAGCGGCGAGCTAGACCGGCTGCTGCAAGCCGCGAAGGTGACGATCATGCCTTTAAACGGCGGTCTGGAAGCTGATGCGATGCAGCTCATCCTGAACGATGAGCAGGTGGTCATGAAAACATGGAATAAGCAGTCGCGGCCTGATGTAGCCAAGCAGTACCGGCTGCTTAAGCATTTGCACCGACACGGGGGGCCGGTTTCCAAGCCGCTCGGCTGGGGGATGGACAGCGAGGGGCATGCCGCTTTGCTGACCAGCTTTGACGGGACTCCGCTGGCCAAGCTGAATAAGGCGGCGATCGTCCGGCTGGCGCACATGATTTCCGCCGTTCATCAATTCCCTGTAGAGCAGCTGGAGAACGGCCTGCTGGAACGTTACGATTTTGTGGACTATTTTTATCCCGGCATTCGTCAGCATCCGGATTTGCACAGCTTGCTCCAGGAGCTCGTAGCTGCCGGCCGGATCAAGCAAGAAAGATTGATTCACGGCGACGTGAACCTGGGAAATGTGCTGGAGCTGCAGGGGAAGCTCACGATCGTCGACTGGACGAACGGACAGCTTGGCGACCCGCGATTCGATATGGCCTGGGCGATCGCGCTGCTGCACATTTATGTCGGCCCCCGTTACGGGACGATGCTGCGCGCCGCATGCTTGGCGCAGAGCGGCTATACTGCGGACGAGCTCGAGCTGTTCGAGGCGATCGCCTGCATAAGGTGGCTGCTGCTTCATCGATTGGCCTATGTGCCCAGCAGCAAGGGAATCCTGTCAAAGGTCACAAGCTACATAGAGAGCAATGCGCATTTGCGCGAATATGCCGGGCCGCCGCTGTTGCAGGGAACGGCCAAAGGTTAATCACAGCAGCGATATTGGCAGCTGCGGGGCCGTCGCCGCTTGACGATAGGGCTCCGCCACTCGTTGTGTCTATTAGATAGACGCCTATGACGAGCGCTTCCTATCGCCATCGGCGTCACCTGCGGTGCCAGAAAGTTCGCCGAAGGACTTCGTCGAATTTTTGCGGCTCAATGTTTTACTTTGTGCAACATTCGTTACATTTTAAAAAAGGTACGATTCAGCAAAATAGCGTTTGTCACGAGCGTTAGAGATTTGGAAGCTTCGGCAGGAGCGCAGGAAGGGGCAGCGAGTCCCGGGCTATTTTCAAGATAAGTTATTTCTCAATCGTCCTATTCGTCTAGTCCCCACTTGTTCTCCTGCTCGGTCCGCTGGTACTGGAGGAGCGCGTCAACCAATTCTGCAGGCTGCTCCTTCATCAGGAACAAGCTCATATTCGAGGGGCGGGCAAACCCGGCCTGAATCGCATGAGCGATGAAGTCGGACAAAGGGGCATAGAACCTGCGAACGTTCAATAAGCCTACCGGCTTCTGGTGTATGCCCAGCTGGGACCAGCTCAGCACCTCGAACAATTCTTCGAAGGTCCCCAGCCCTCCGGGCAATGCGATGAAGGCGTCGGCCAGCTCGGCCATGGTCGCCTTTCGATCGTGCATATGCTCGGCTTCGCGCAGCTCGGTCAGCCCCGTATGCACCATTTCCCCGCGAAACAGCCCCTTCGGCATGACGCCGATCACTCTCCCGCCATTCGCCAAGACCGTATCGGCGACGATGCCCATAAGACCCATTTTCGACCCGCCGTAGACAAGCTCAATATTCCTTGAGGCCAACTCCAGGCCCAGCCGTTCCGCCGCTTCGGCATAATCGGGCGCATTCCCCGCGTTAGAGCCGGCATAAACACAAATTCGTTTCATGCTGATCCCTTCTTATTCGCTAGTTTAATTGCACAATACTATGATTATAGCATTTGGAGGATCGGAACCGGAAGCGAGCCGGGCGACGGATGACTGCCCTTTGATAAAAAACACCTCCATTGCCGCGTTGTGCCTATGAATGCCGCTAGTTTCTTCGTTGTCCCGCGCGCCGCCTGTTTGTTACAATGAACAGGAGCAATCGACGAGGGGGAACGATAGATGGAATGGACGAAGTGGCGGCCGGATCAGATGGATCAATGGTTCACATGGACGTTCTGGGCTGACGTGCTGCAGCTGATCACAAACAAATCGCTGATGCTCGTCATCATTTTGGCCCTGACGTGGCTCGCGCTGAAGGTCAGAAAAATCGTGATCCATCGCATCTTCGCGATCGCCAAGCTGGAGAAGAAGCAGAAGGATACGCTCGAATCGCTGCTGTTTTCGTTCAGCCGGTACGTGATCTTCGTGATTTCTTTCCTGATGTGTCTAAGCAACCTGGGGTTTGAGGTCGGGCCGATTATCGCTGGCGCCGGCGTCGTCGGACTGGCGGTCGGATTCGGCGCGCAGACGCTGGTCAAGGATCTGATTACCGGCTTTTTCATTATTTTCGAGGATCAGTTCTCCGTAGGCGACTACGTGACGATCAACAACGGCCAAATCAACGGGACGGTCGTCAGCGTCGGACTGCGGGCAACCAAAATCCGAACGTGGGCTCAGCACGTCGTCGTCATCCAAAACTCGGAAATCAGAATCAGCCAAAATTACAACCGGGAACGGATGAGAGCGATCGTACATGTGACCGTTCCATACGAGACCGATCCCAGCGAGGTCGAGTCCGCGGTGCACCAAGTATCGCACCGCATGGTGGAGCAAATGCCGCATTTATTTTTGCTGGACGATAAAGGGCAGGTCGTCGAGCCGCCGCAGCTGTACGGCATTACCGATGTCGAGAACGGCGCGCTTGGCGCCAAGTATACGGTCACCAGTCTCGTTCGCGATCAGCATTACTGGACAGCCTGCAAAGAAATGCGCAAGGAGCTTATTCGGGAGCTGCAATCGCGGGGCGTCCATATCGCATACCCGCGAAGGGTGGAGCGGCAGGAGCACGAGTGGCCGTCCCCGACTTCGGCGGGCTGATGCGCATCCAGCCGCCTGCGCGGCAAAGAGCGAAAGCGGCCGCCGCCATCATCGCCTGTTGCGGCTTGGGCATCTCGGCAGCGCCGAACATGCATGTGCAGCGGCAAGCTGGTTTGTATCGAAAGCGGAACTTCGGGGGTTCCGCTTTTATCTTTTTTTAGTTGATAATGATTCTTTTTATCAATACAATAGAAGAAGCAGAGAATTTGAGATGGAATACTTCCCCAAGGAGGAGCTTATCGATGCTTATTCAAACGAGAACGATTGTGGTGGAGAAAGGCTTTGCCGACCAGGTGGTCGAGCGGTTCAGCAAGGAAGGCGCGATCGACAGCATGGAAGGGCTGCTCGATGTGAGCGTGATGGTCAACAAGCGGGCGAAAGAGCAGGAAGAGGTCGTCGTCATGATCCGCTGGGAATCGGAGGAGGCCTGGAAAAACTGGGAGAAGAGCGATGCCCATATTCAGGGCCACCGTCAAAGCAAAGGGCAGCCTAAACCGGAATACGTCATCAGCACGTCCGTCAATATGTACGAGGTGAAGGCCGTAAGGAAAGGAAAAGCGGTGAAGCAGTAATCGTTAGACCTGGAGCTTATCGCAGCCGCAGCCGCTCGCAGCCACAGCTGCAGCCGCGAGCGGCTGCGGCTGTGTCAGGCTTGAATTTGCCGCATGGCCGCCAGCTCTTTCCCGCGCCGAACCTCTTCGCCGGGGCCAGTATCGCTCCCCTACTATAGTCCAGTTCAGGACCCATCGCCGGACCGTTTTGCCAGTGCGCAGCGCTCTATACAATAGAGTCAAACAAGAGCGGTACGGGGGAGAAGGCAATGGGAGCGAACAAACACGTCTATATTTTGTTAACCGATACGGGGACATGGTTGTCCCGGCTGATCAAATGGTATACGAAGGAGCCGCTGAATCACGCTTCGCTCGCTTTTGATCCGGGGCTGCGGGAAGTATACAGCTTTGGGCGCAAGGATCAGCGCAACCCGGTCATTGGCGGCTTCGTCAAGGAAGACGTGCGCGGGCCGCTGATGTCCGGCTCGCGCTGCGCCGTATATCGATGTTCAGTCGATGCGGAGACATTCATGCGCATTCGCAATGAGGTTAAACGGATCGAGGAGCGGCACGAGGAATATGCTTTCAACTTGTTGGGGATTATTGCCGTTGGCTTGGGACGGGGCCTCTCTCGCAGACGGGCTTTTTTTTGCTCGGAATTCGTCTCGACCGTCTGTCGCAGAGCAGGGCTCCGTCTGACGGATAAATCCGATTCGCTGGTTAGGCCCGCGGATTTGGCTGCATCGGATAAGCTGACGCTTGTATTTCAAGGCGAAATGACACATTACTTGCGCTGGATGGCGGCCGGAGACGGCCGGGCCGGGGCGGCGCGCGTTCGCGCGCTGCACCAGGACCTGCTGCGGGCGGACGCGGCGCCGGTATGCAGGCGTGCTTGCCGAGAAGGCCGGCTCGAAGCATCGGAAGCGGCGCTGTAATGCCTCCAGCGTCAGCGCTCAGCCGTGGTGCGTTTCGACTTGCCTTGCCGGGAATAGATTGCTCGCATCGCTAGCCTTCGATCGGTGTTTAGCTTTCGTTAACGCTTGCCACAGAGCTTATTGCGCGCGAAACGATCGATTTGAAATCGTAACGCTTGTGAGCAGTCTTATTCTGCAATTTTGGCTACCGAAATCAACGTTTCTGATAAAATAGCGTTACCCCGTTTCGTTACCGTTTCCACAGCGTTCGATTCATCAAAATTGCGTTTGTCGCAAGCGCTTAGAGATGATATTGCGGTTCAGAAGGTTCCAGAAGGACCGCCTTCTCATTCTCGGCCGGCTTTTCCGTGCCGCGCTGCCTCCGTTTATGCGGCTTAAAGCCATACCTTGCGAATTGCGCCGGATAACGGCCCCCCAAAACGCGAAACCGCTGGTGACTATGCCCCAAGTCATTGAGCGGTTTTTTTAACGTCACTGTCTGCACCTGGAAAAACGACCGCTAAAAGCGCGGTGCTCGTCCTTGAATGGGACGTCGAGTCGTCGACTGCTTTTTCTCAACGCGAAATCGCTGCAAAGCTTGCATCGTCCTCGCTATTCATCCCCCCGCATTCCGACAAGCCGGTTCGAAAACCACAGTCAGGTATGGCTGGAGGCCGTTCCGTTTACGCTATATTATCTCAAACAGCATTAAAGTGGCGCTGCTGGCGACGGCGCTGCCCCTGGCCGTTTCCGCGATGGCGGCCTACGGCTCTTTTTCCTTCTGAAAATGAGGGTGTGCTCCGCGGCTTCCCCTCAGCCGAGCTCGATGTTCGCAAGCAGAGAGCAGATGATCGGCAGGACAAGCCAAAAATCGACTTTCTTCCCGTCCAAGATCAACCTTCCTTCGCTGCGTTTCGTCAAATAGAGCAACAGGGGAATGGGAAGCGGCAGCGTACGGGCGGCTTTGCAAATTCCGCTGCAATGCCACAGCAGGGAAGAGGAACAGCGATGCGCAAAAGCAGGAACAAGGCCTTTGCTCCGGCCAGCGCCAAAAAGCGGGGACGCTTGGCCGTATTTGCTTTGACAGCCACCGTCATGTTAATGGCCGCGATGTATGCGGCCGGCGGGCCTTCGCTATTCGGAGGCGGCGCAAGGGGCGGCGAGGGAGAACGCATGGCTCCCGCAACCGCTGCCGGTGCGGAACCCGGCCCGCTGCAGGGTGCAGCGGCTGGGGACGCGGCGGCGGTCGGAGCTGGCGGTCGCATGGCGGCCGACGCTCGCACGGCAGAGCATGTCCCGGGGAAAGCGCTCGGCGCCGCGACCGGCGCGGGCCGCGGGGGCGGGCTGCCGCAGCCGCCAGACGCGGATGGAGGCGCGAAGCCTGCGGGCGAGGACGTGCCCGGGAGCCGGACCGCCTCCGCCAATTCCGCAGCGGGAGCTGCCGGCGGCGAGCCGCCGCAAGAAGACGGTTCAGCCGCGTCTTCTCAGCCGCAGCCCCGCGGCGAGGAGCCGGGCACGTCGGCGCAGCCGCAGTCTCGCGGCGGGGAGGCGGGCACATCGGCGCAGCCGCAGCCCCGCGGCGAGGAGCCGGGCACGTCGGCGCAGCCGCAGGCCCGCGGCGAGGAGCCGGACACGTCGGCGCAGCCGCAGGCCCGCGGCGAGGAGCCGGGCACGTCGGCGCAGCCGCAGTCTCGCGGCGGGGAGCCGGGCACATCGGCGCAGCCGCAGGCCCGCGGCGAGGAGCCGGGCACGTCGGCGCAGCCGCAGCCTCAGGATGAGGCGCCGGCCCCACCGCCGCCGTCCGCGCCGCACAAGGAGACGCCGGCCTTGCTGCCAGGACAGCCGACGTCTCCGGACGATCAGGCAGCGCCGCCGGCGGCAACGGAAGCGAAGCAGGTCGCGCTCACCTTCGACGACGGCCCGGATGCCAAGTATACGCCGCTTATACTGGACATTTTGAAAGAGCATGATGTGAAAGCGACGTTCTTCGTCGTGGGCAAGCAATCGGAAGCGTTTCCCGACGTGCTGAAGCGGATTCACGAGGAGGGGCACGCCATCGGCAATCACTCCTTCGCGCATGCCGATCTGTCGAAGCTTTCGGCGGCAGAGGTGCAGGAAGACATCGCCGCGGCCGATGAGGCGATCGCGCGGATCGTCGGCGCTTCCTCCGCACTGTTCCGGGCGCCGTACGGCGCCGAGTCGGAGGCGATGAGGAAGCACGTGGCCGATTCGGGGCGGCAGCTGGTTCGCTGGACGGTGGATACGCGGGACTGGGCCGGCACTTCGCCGGAGGAAATCATGGAGACGGTGCACAGGCAGCTGAAGCCGGGCGGCATTATTCTGATGCACAGCTTCGGCGGGAAGCAAGGGAAGCTCGACAATACGGTGAAAGTGCTTCCCCAATTGATCAAGGATCTGAGGGAGCAGGGCTACCGCTTCGTCACCGTGCCCGAGCTTTCGGCAAAATCATAATCCGGACGGCCGAGCCATAAATTTTTTTGTAAAAAAATGATGTCAAAGCGAACCAAAAGGAGGGGTAATTCCGTTTATATGATTGAGGTGGCGGCTGTGGAATCTAATGTAAAATTCGAATACTTGAAGTATTTGTCCGAGAGCTCCGATGCGAAGGCCATCGTCGAGGAGCTGATGACGGAATACGGCAAAGACGTATGGAATTATGCCTTCAGCATTACCCGCAAATGGGATCAGGCCGACGATATCACGCAAGAAGTCTTTATTAAGGTATATAAAAATATATTTACTTTCCGCAGCGAGGCTTCCGTCAAAACGTGGCTGCTGGCCATTACCCGGAATATGGCGCTCGACTACCGGAAATCGGCGTTTTACCGGAGGGTGACGCTGATCGATTTCATCTCTTCGCGGGGAGAGCAATCTTCCGCGGAGCAAGAGGTGATCGAACAGATGGCGATCAACGATATGTGGAAAGCCGTTCTTAAGCTGCCGGTAAAATATCGGGAAGTTCTGATCTTGTACGCTCATTATCAGCTGTCCATGAAAGAAATGGCGGAGGTGCTCGGCGTCAGCGTCGGAACGGTCAAGTCGCGGCTGTTCCATGCGCGGAACAAGATTTCGAAGATGAAGGAGAGTTGAACTGTTGGATCCGATGGACAAAGAGTTGAAGCAGAAGCTTGCTCCCGAGCCGCTGAACCGCAACGGTTTCGACGACGAACTGAAGAGCCGGATCGAAGAACGGTTGGACGAGAAGGAAGCCGCGCACGCCAAATGGCTGCCCCGACTCAGCTTCATGGGCGCTGCCTCGGGATTGCTCGCCTTGCTGATCGTCTGTTTCGGCCAGCCCTCGGGAGAACGGCCGGAGGCGGCAAGCGCCGCGCCGGGTTATGCGGATGCTGCGGATGCTCCCTTCATCGGACCGGTCAAGCCGCTGGAGCTTCAATCCGCGCTGCTGCTCGGACTAAGGACGGATCATCCGGCCGAAGGCAGCCGCGAAGCCTACAGCACCTACCGGACCGTATTGGTCGCCCCGGAGGACGGGCGGCTGCAGAAGGTAGCGGAAGGCCAAGGGATTCTGATGCCGTACAAGCAGGATTTTTGGAGGGTGGCTCCTGAACGGCTGGCTCTTGGCGGCCGGGAATCGCTTGTTCTTACCGCCTATAAAGCGAAAGAACAGGCCGCGGAAGCGCAGGCGAAGTCGGCATGGAACGGACCGGTTGTTCGGGATACCCCGATCGTCGTCGAGGAGAAGCTGCTGTTTGCCGGCAATCGGTATTTGGCTTTGAGCCAGAAGGTCGAATCGGTGGAGGACGGCAAACCCGTACTTCATGATTACGTTTGGGTCAAGGAGATCGAGCAGATCAAGCAGTCGGCCCGCACCGTCGTCTCGCTGCCGCACCGGGAGCCGCACGTGGCGATGAGAGATGTGTTCGGCAAGGGAGCAGAAGTGAGTTCGCCGCGGGCCGCGGAGCCGTTCGCCGAGGGAGAAAGCTGGACGATCGTCCGCAAGCAGGGCCGCTGGGCAGCCGAGCAGGCGATCTATTCCAAATCGGCCGACGAGTCCTATCAATATATGCTGATGGAAGTCCCGTCCGCCCTGCCGGAGCTGGTCGTGGCGCACGACAAATTGGCGGCCGATTGGGAGGGCATTCGCCAGTACCAGCCGCTGGCCACCGACGCTTTCTCCTCGCCGACGGAAGATATGGTCGCGGTGGTCGGAACGGACCGCATCACCTTCTATCCTTATCAGGACCGCATCGTGCCCAAGGATACGCTGACGATTCCGCTGGCCGAGAACGAAACGGTAATCATGTCGCAGTGGGCGGTAGACAAATACGTGCCGCTGTGGAAAAAACAGGTCGGCGAATTGTTGCAGCCCTAAGGCGCGCGAGGGACGCCGCTCTGAAGCCGCGAATCGCTTGCAGTGAACCGCTGACAAGCGGCTTGCGGCTTTGTCGTTATGCGGGCCTGTCCGGATAAGAGGCGATTGGCCTGGAATTTACGTAGGAGCAAGGAGAATGCGGATGAAGCTGGTTTCATGGAACGTCAACGGCCTTAGGGCCTGCGTGAGCAAAGGATTTATGAACTATTTTAACGAAGCGGACGCCGACATCTTCTGCCTTCAGGAGACGAAGCTGCAGGAGGGGCAGATCGAGCTGGACCTGGGCGACGCGTATGAGCAATATTGGAATTACGCGGAGAAAAAAGGATATTCCGGCACCGCCGTCTTTACGCGAATCAAGCCGCTGTCGGTGCGATACGGCATGGAGGAGAACAGAGAGCCGGAAGGGCGGATCATCACGTTGGAGTTCGAAGGCTTCTATCTCGTTAACGTCTATACGCCCAACGCCAAACGGGACTTGTCCCGGCTAGCGTACCGGCTGGAATGGGAGGATCGCTTTCGCGCTTATCTCCGGCAATTGGACGAAGCGAAGCCAGTCATCGTATGCGGCGATATGAACGTCGCCCATAAGGAAATCGACCTGAAAAATGCGAAATCGAACGAAGGCAACTCCGGATTCACTGCGGAAGAGCGGGGCAAAATGACGGACCTGCTGGCCGCCGGTTTTACCGACACCTTCCGCTATTTTTATCCGGACCGCGAAGGGGCGTACAGTTGGTGGTCCTACATGCCGAAGGTGCGGGAGCGGAACATCGGGTGGCGAATCGATTATTTCCTGACCTCATCCCGGCTGGAGCCGTACTTGCTGGATGCGCAAATCGACTGTCACATTATGGGCAGCGATCACTGCCCGGTCGTGCTGGCGATGGAAGAAATCAAGGCGCGGCAATAACGGCCCTGCCGCATCCTTCAGGCTCGCGATGCGCCGCTGTATGCCGGGACGCGGTCTGCTCCCGCCATCCGGGGAGCGGGCAGCGTTCTAGCGGCATATCCCCTGCCCGACGGCACCGTAACTGCGAGTTGTCGCCTGCCCGACAGGCTGGTATACGGGACCGGAGAGCGGGAGGACAGAAGGAAGATGGCAGGATAGCACAAGGAAAGCTTCGCCCCGCCGGATCGCCGAAAATCCGGCCGGAGCGGCACAGTCAATTGGCGTCCGTCAGCCGGATGCCGGGGTGGCTGATGCCAGCCTCCGCATATTTGATGCTCGCGCCCAACGAGCGAAAAGCGCCAACGACATTCTCGTAGCCTCGTTCGATGTGCTGCACTCCGGCAATCGTCGTCGTTCCCTCGGCGGCGAGCCCGGCCAGAATGAGGCAGATCCCTGCCCGGATGTCGGAGGCGTGCACCAGAGCGCCCTGCAGCGGAATGCCGCCCCGGATAAAGGCTACGCCGGAACGAACCTTAATATCCGCTCCCATCCGATTGAGCTGCTGAACGTGGTTGAAGCGGCCCGGGAACACCGTGTCGCACACGATGCTTTTGCCGGGGGCTTGCGTCAACAGCGCGGTGAGCGGCTGCTGCACATCCGTCGGAAAAGCGGGATACATCGCCGCTCTGACCCTGGTTGCCCGCAGCACCCCCGTCGAGCGGGCGGTGATCGACTGATCCCCTTCCTCGATATCCAGGCCGATCTCCCTCAGCTTGGCCGTGCAGGCAGACAGATGCTCGGGCACGACATCGCATACCGTGACCGTACCGCCAGCGACGCCCGCCGCGATCAGGAAAGCTGCGGCGATGAGCCGGTCCGGGATGACCGTATAGCGGCAGCCGCGCAAATATCGAACGCCCTCGATCCGGATCGTATCCGTCCCGGCACCGCTGATTTTGGCCCCCATCTGATTCAAAAAGTTGGCTGTATCGGTCACTTCCGGATCGCGCGCGGCATTGTACAGCACCGTGCTGCCCTTGGCGCGGACGGCGGCAAGCATGGCGTTGATCGTCGCGCCCGAGGTAATCGTATCGAAATAGATCGACGCGCCATTCAGCTCGCGGGCTTCGACCTCGTAATGCTTGTCATGAAAAGTAAAGCGGGCCCCCAGCATTTTCAATGCCTTGATATGCTGGTCGATCGGACGGGACCCGAAATCGTCGCCGCCGGGATAGCCCACGGAGACTTTGCCGAATTTGGCAAGCAGAGCGCCTGCAAAATAATAGGCGGTCCGGAAGGAGGACGATTGTACGGGATCCAGCGACGTGTGGCGGATGCTTCGCGGATCGATGTGCACGATGCCCGACTTGTCGCGGTGCACGGAAAGCCCGATGCCGTCGGCCAGCCGGCACACCGCCTTAAAATCGGCAATATCGGGAATGCCCGATAAAGCAACGGGCTCGTCCGCCAGGCATGCGGCAGCCAGCAGCGCCAAAGCGCTGTTTTTGGAACCGGGAATGCTGACCGTGCCGTTTAATTCCGGGGACCGTTCCACTTGAATCCATTTCATGCAGTGTGTACCTCCATGCGATTGGTTTTCGTCGGCAAGGATTGCTGGGCTTTCCGGCACCCGACGATTTGAAGAAAGCCCTGCAGCCAGCCGTTCCTGGGGAGGGACAGCCGCACTGAGGGCTTTCGGAGGTGCGCCCCGCTTGGGGCTATCGATGGTTTGCGACTCGCGTTTGCGATTACTGGTTATCCGTCATGAGCTCTTGGTACTGCTCGTCCGACAAGATGCGCCGGGCCGTAACGTACCGCTTGGCGTAATAATCCTCGCTAAGCTTCGTAATGACGACACCTTGATTGGTGGCCGAATGGTAAAACTTTCCGTCTCCGACATAAACGCCGACATGCGAGATGCCGCGGCCGTCCGTGTTGAAAAACACGAGATCTCCAGCGCGGAGATTTTCCTTGCTTACTTCTGTGCCCTTCTCAGCTTGTCCTTTGGAAGTGTGCGGCAGTTCAATGCCGAATTTGGCGAATACCCAAGAAGTGTATCCGGAACAGTCAAAGCCTTGCTTGGATGTGCCCGCCCATTTGTAGGGGGCGCCCAATCCGTCGTTGACGGCTGCGCTCAAAGGCGTCTCGGCGAAAGCGCTGCTGACATGAATACTGCAAAACATCGCTAAGGACAGTGCGGCACCAACAAGCTTTTTCAACAGAGGTTTCCCCTTCCGATGCCTACGAGGTTAGCTTGTGGGTTCGGTTGAAGGCACCCTATGATCACTCAGACGCGAGATCAATTCACCCGGAAGTGGTTCCCCCGTTTTCCGCTTCACGATGCGGAAATTCGGCAAAATTTTCATGTTTTGATTCCGGATACATATATTCGAGCAAATCCGTGTTTTTCCTTCCGTTGTCACACAATATTCACAATTACAAGGTCTAAACCTGAAACTTTTTTTGAAGAGGCCCTGCAAGGGTGCGATATTTACGCAAAAGGGGGCAGAGGGGGGCGATTTCGTCGCGTCGGCGGATAGGCAGATAGAGGAGTCGGCGGGGAGGCGGACGGATGCTGGGAAGCATGAAGCCGGCTTTGGAGCGTTGTCAGGCCGGCTTGTCGGTTTATGTGCAGGATAGGCCGGCTTTGGCTTGGGTCCACCTGATCCGGCAAGCCGGCCCCCGGACCGGGCAAGTGTCCTCCGGCCTATTGTCGGAGCAGCAGATTTTCGCGCCTTATACGCCTTATCAGAGGGGGCGTGTTTACAGAGCTGCCGGACCTTGGCCCCGAACATCGGAGATCGGGGGCGGAGCCGCCTTGGCCTTCGGCCGTCCGCTCCAGGACCAGTAGGTGCCGACGCGGAGCAGCCTCTCCACGGGACCGCTGCGGAACCGCTTCAGCCACAGCAGGCTGCCCGTTGCCAGCGCCGCATAGATGACGACGGCCAGCAGCGCTCCCGGAAGCACGCCGAGCTTGCCGAACAGGCCGAGTCCGAATCCGTAGAAGATGAGCACGCAGACGATGCTGTGCATTAAGTAATTGGTCAGCGACAAGCGGCCGACCGCCTCAAAAGCCCGGATCACGGCCGACTTCCTGGGCGACACGGCGTACAGCAGGGCGAACAGGTACACGTAGCCCAAGCCCAGCAGCGGACCGCCGAGCAAGGTGAGGGGGCCGTTCCAAGCGCTGCCCGTCCCGAGCAAGACGCAGGCCGTCTTCAGCGCAAGGGCGACGGGAACGAGGAGCGCTCCGCGGACATACCGCTTGATTTCTGCGGACGGATCGAGGAAGCGCCCGCGCTTCGCCGCCGCCATGCCGAAGAGAAACATCGGCGCGCTAATTAGCGGAGTGATCAGGAACACGAGCAGCAGCAGCCACTCCGGCAGATCGATGGGCAACTCCTCGGTCAGCCGGAAATGCATAATCTCGCTGTATGTGCCGCTGCCGTACACCTCGATCGATTTCTTCACATAGGCCGCCATGCGCGCTGTCCCTTCCGCCGTCGTCTCCGCGGTGCCATAGCTGAACGCCGCCATCAGCGCCAGCAAAGCGGCGCCCCAGATCAGCAGCGTCCTTGGTTTTCGCTTCACGAACAGCAGCAGGAAGAAGCTGACTCCTCCGTAGAACAGCAGGATATCGCCTTCCCAGATGTAGTACGAGTGCAGCGCTCCAAGTGCGATCAGCAGAACCGACCGGCGGAAGAGACTGCGGCCGTACTTCAGTCCTTTGGCAATCAGGCTCTCTCTCATCATCACCATGCTGTACCCGAACAGGAAAGCAAAGATGGGCATGAAGCTGCCTTCCACGAATATTTTCAGCACGTTGTGGACGGCCTGGTCCAGAGCGGTGGCCTGGAAGTAATGCAGCTCGTCTTTGCCGAATATACCGTATTGAAAAATGAGCATGTTGGCCATCAGGATGCCCGCAAGGCTTAGCCCGCGAATCGCGTCGACGGCTGTTGAACGTTGTTGTGTATGCATGCGATCACCTCTATGGTCCAGTATAGCGGCCGTATATGAATAGGAGAGAAACGGCGGCCAAACGTTTTCTTAACTTTTTCGGCTTTTGTTTAACTGGTGTTAATGTTGCTGTGTTAGCATGATGTACGGGTGAACAAATATGGATCATGCACGAATATTAATTGTAGATGACGAGCCTGCGATTGTAAAAATGCTGCAGATGGTGCTGCGCAAGGAAGGCTTTGGGCAAATATACACCGCGGCGAGCTGCCGGGAGGCGCTCAGCGAAATTGCCGCCCACGGCGCCGATTTCGTGCTGCTGGACGTCATGCTGCCCGACGGCACGGGCTTCGACCTGTGCCCGCAGCTGCGCGCTTACGGCAGCCCGCACATCCTGTTCCTGACGGCCAGGGCATCCGATCTGGACGTGCTGACCGGCTTTGCCATAGGCGGGGACGATTACGTGACGAAGCCGTTCAATCCGCTGGAGATCGCGGCCCGGATCAAGGCCCGGCTGCGCCGCGGCGAGCTCGGATCAAGGCCGGCCGCCGAACCGCCCGTCCTTCCGCGCGCCTGGGATTTCGGACGGTTCAAGGTGGACGAGGCCGCCGGCGAGCTGACGGTGCTGGGCAAGCCTGTGCCGTGTCCGGCGCAAGTATTCCAGCTGCTGCTGTATTTCTGCAAACATCCCGGCATCGTCTTCTCCAAATCGCAGCTGTACGAAGCGGTATGGGGCATCGATGGCATGGGCGAGGACAATACCGTGACGGTGCATATCCGGCGCATTCGGGAGCGAATCGAGGAGGACCCGAGCAACCCGAAGTACCTGCTGACGGTAAGGGGGCTCGGCTACAAGCTCGTTAAGGAGAACGGCCGATGAAGCTGCGCAGGAGACTCGCTTTTCATTTTGCGTACCAAATGATTGCGCTCTCGGCTCTCATGTTCTGTTTTCTGATCGTGCTGCTGTTTTTCCTGGTGAGCTTTATGAACAACGAAGAGATGAAGCGCAATTTTCCGGCGGGAGTGCTGAGCGGCATCGTTACGGAGACGATCGCCGAGCAGGGAGCCATCCAATTGGAGGAGCACTGGAAGCTGCTGCTTGAGGAGAGAGGCATGTGGCTTCAGGTTGTCGATATGGAAGGGAAAGTGATCCATGCCACCAACACGCCGGAGGACGTCCCGAAGGAATATACCGTCAGCAGCCTGCTCGCCATTCAAGAAGAACGGCGGCTCGGCAAATATACGTTGGCTTGGGAAACGGACCTGTTCTACGATAAACCGTTGCTGTTCCTGATGGGGCGCGTCGATGCCGCCGCCAACCGGCTGCGCGAGTGGGCGGGCGCTTATGAAAAGGACGGGCTGATCGATCCGCAGCTTAGGAGCGACCTGGAGAACAAGCTTGCCGCCTCCGGCGGATATCTCCATATCGTCGACCGGGACGGCCGCATTGTTCAGACCCTTGGACAAGGGGCGGGGGACAAAACGGCATATCATCCGCTGGAGATCATCGCGATGCAGGAGCAGCCAGGCACCTATGCTACGCATATCGCCGTATATTTGGACAAGGGCAGCGACAATACCTGGGTGTACCACACCCCTCATGATGGAGCGTTAAGGAAAAGACCGATGATGAACGAGCTGCTGCGCGCAGGGCTGTGGACGATGCTGGCCGTGCTGCTGCTGTCGCTCGGCATCGCGATCTGGCACGGCTACCGCTACAGCCGTCCGCTATTGCTCTTTACCGGCTGGTTCGAGCGAATGGGCAAGGGGGCCTACGAGGAAGTGCTGACGCCGAAGGATCGAAAACGCGTCTTTCGCAAGAACGGCAAGCTGCGCATGCGCTACAGACTGTACGAGGAGGTGATCCGCTCCTTTTACCGGATGGCCGAGCAGCTGGCGGAGGCCGAGCGGGAGCGGGCCCGGCTCGAGCGGAACCGGGAGGAATGGATGTCGGGGATATCGCACGATTTGCGCACCCCGCTTTCCTCCATTCAGGGCTACGGCTACATGCTGGAGAAGGCGCCTCAGGATTGGAGCCCGGAGGAGCTGCGGGAGATGGGGACCGTCATTCGGGAGAAAGGGGATTACATGCTGGAGCTGATCGACGATTTCTCCCTCGTGTTTCGCCTGAAAAGCACGATCCGCCCGCAGGAGCTGGTCCCGCTCGATCTGAACGAGCTGGTCCGCCGCTGCGTGCTGAAATACGTGAACGACGCCACGCTGAATGAAGCGAACTTGACCTATATCGGCGGGGAAACGCCGCTTGTCGTCAGCGGCAACGCCAAGTGGCTGCAGCGGCTCATGGACAATCTGATCATCAACGCGGTGAAGCATAATCCGGAGGGCGTCCAGATTGAGGTTCGGGTCGAGAGCCGTCCGGGCTGGGCCGCCATTCTCGTTGCCGATCAGGGCGTCGGCATGGACGAGGAGACGAAGGCGAATCTGTTCGAACGGTATTACCGCGGAACGAACACGGAGGAGGGCGTGGATGGCTCGGGGCTCGGCATGAGCATTGCCAAGGCGATCGTGGAGGCGCATGCCGGCAGGGTGGACGTCTGGTCGGAGGTGGGCCGGGGCACGACGATTACCGTTCTGCTGCCCGAGGCCCGGCAGGAAGCCAGCGAGCCGGCCGCACGCCACAATTAAACTGGCAGCGGAGGAGGCTCCGCTCCGCCAAAGCAAAACACCTTGAGGGCGGCCTCTGTCCTGTCTCGCATAGAAAGAGGCGGACTCTTCAAGGTGTTTTGACTCGCTTGCTTGATGTGCGCGAGCCGGCGATCAGGCGCTGCGGGACTTTTCCGCCCACAGCGCATACTGCGTGCTGATCGCCCATATTTTGCAAAACATATGGATCAGCCGATACGCTTGAAATCCGATCAGCGCGGCGAATCCCGCCCAGATGAAGGCGGAGGCGGTGACCGCGGCGGACAGCAGCCCGGCTGCCAGCGCGACGAACAGCGTGAGCAGCGCCGCCGTGCCGAGATGGCGCAGCGCGAAAATCAGCGTATACAGGAGCGAGCGCTCGGCGGCTTTACCGATCATGAGCAGCGAGAAGCACAGCTGCAGCAGGAACAGGTAGATCGCATACCCGGCGGCTTCCGGCAGCAGATCGAGTCCGAGGCCGATGTAGCTGGTTTGCTTCGCGAACTGGCTAGCGGCGCGCGGAATGAGCCAATACAGCGGGGCGAGCGTCAGCAGCGTCTGCAGCGCGTACAGGCCGAGATAAGGCCAGGACAGCTTGCGCACGCCTTGCACGAACCGGTAGCCCGCGTTCAGCTCGGGGTGTTGGAGCGAATAGTAAATGCCGGCGTTCAGCACCGGGCTGAGCGCCATTCGCAGCAGCACAAGCGTCAGCCCCCACCCGATATACGGGGCGGCCAGGTCGGTCTTCATCAGCTGGAACTGCCCCTCAATCCAAAACAGCTGTACGGCTTCCTGGGATAACTGCTTGCCCGGATAACGGTGCAACAGGGGGACGACGATCGACTGCACCAGCTTGTAGATGACGACTCCCCATACCAGATTGTAGGCGAACAGCGTGAATACCGCGAACGGCTGACGCCAGGCCGAGGACCAGCCTGCTTTGATGAATGTCCACATGCGGTTACCTCCCGATTACTCAGCAGCGCGGGGGCCCTGTTACCAGGCCAGCCACCCGATCGCCGTCTCCAAAAATTTCGTCACGCCGAGATTCCAGCGGATGGCCAGCTTCGGATCGACTTCGGTTTTCATGAAGCTGTTGATCCGCTTGTTCTCCAGCACCATGCTGAACTGCGGATCGATCATGACCCAGGACAGCGGCGCGGAGTGGTTGAGCTTCATCGTGACCTCGCTGTCGAGGCCTTCCCACGTTTTGTCCAGTTGGGTGCCGTCGGCAAAGCGAAAGCGGATCGGCACGTTGGCATAAGTGCCGCCAAGCCTGCGTATTTGCACCAGGTTCTCGTACAGGCTTTGGCCGTTCTCGGTCACCTGGCGCGTCTGAATGCCGGTGACGGCGTAGTCGGTCATCATGCCGCCGTACACATATTGATCGAAGAAGTCCTGCCAGCTCGTCTTGGTGACATCCTCGACCGTCTGTTGAAAGTCCGAGGTGGTCGGATGCTTGAACCTCCAGCGCTGGAAATACGTTTTCATGATCTTGTCCATCGTCTCCGCTCCGACCTGCCGCTCCATCGCTTTGAGCACGAGCTTGGCTCTGGTGTACACGTTCTCCGCATACTGATTATGGCCGCCCGCGTAACCCCAGGAATGCAGCTTGAGCGGAGCGGGGTGCGTCATATAAGCCGATTCGATCGGGAGCTGGGGCCTTACGCCGTATTCCGCCTCCATAATCCGGTCCTCCGCATACGAGGTGAAGCCCTCGTCGAGCCAGGCCTCCTCGAATTCGTTGGAGGCGACCATGCCGTACCAGAACTGATGGCCGATCTCGTGAACGATCACCCGCTCCAGATTCAGCCCCGGGTCCTCGTCCGCAGCGCCCCATGCGGTAATCAGCGTCGGATATTCCATGCCTCCGGCGCCGTTGCCGTCTGCCGGCGGGACGACGATCGAGAGCGTGGAATACGGATACGTTCCGTACCACTCGGTATAGCGGGCGAGCGCTTTTTTGGCGGCGGTCATGTAGCGGGACTTCAGATGCTCGTGCTTCGGGTCCAAATACAGTTTGATGCGAACGCCCGGCAAATTCGGCGTAGCGTACGGCTCCTCGAAGTACACGAAATGCGGGGAAGCGGCCCAGGCAAAATCGTGCACGTCGTCGGCGTAGAAGGAATACGTCTTGAAATGGCCGTCGCTTGCCGGCGGCTTGGTCGGAAAGCCGGTCGCCGCGACCGTATAATCGGCGGGCACCTTGATGCGGACGTCGTAAATGCCGAAATCGGCGTAAAATTCGGAATTGCCGTGATACTGGTGCAGGTTCCAGCCTTCGCTCTCCCGCCCGCGCCTTCCCGCCGGTTCGTATACCGCGATTTTGGGGAACCATTGCCCCGCCATCACGAAGTCTCCGGCATAGCCCATTCTTGCGAAAACCTGGGGCAGCTTGACGGAATAAGCCATGTGCAGCGTCACGGCTTCTCCCGGCCCGACCGGCTTCGGCAGAGCGACCTTCAGCAGCGTCTTGTCATCCGGATTGCCGTCGTCCGGCTGCACGTAAGAGGTACGGGCGATGAGTTCTTCTCCTTCGCTCGTCCTGATCGAGTCAACCTGCATGCTGCCGAAGCTGCCATCCTTGTGCGGGTCGTCCCGCAGCTTGCCCCCCGACTCCTGCATAAAGGTCGTCTTCTTCGATTCGAAGGCGTTCGGGTACAAGTGAAAATAAAGCTCCTGCACCGGCTGGGCGCCGGGATTGTTCCAGGTCAGCGAGGAGGTGCCGATGATCCGCTTGCCTTCCGCATCCAGCTCCGCATTCAGATGATACTCCACGATGCGGGCGGAGAGGGGGTTCGGGGCCGGTTTTTCCGCCGGCTTGGCCGGCAGGCTGGGCGGGGCCGGCGTCGGCGCCGGCGCGGGCTCCATGCTCCGCGCCATCACCGGCTTGGCCGCATCGGAGGAGGCCGCGTCTGTGGCCGCGTCTGTGGAGTCGGCGGTTCGCAGCGGGTAAGAGACGGCACGAGGGTTGCCGGCGAGCGGCTTCCCTGACGGAGGAGCTCCGGCTGCAGCCGGCTCCGGAACGAAGCTGGCAGAGGGCCTGTCCGGCCCGTCGCCGCCGGAAAGCAGCGCTTCGGCCAGAAGCGTCCCCCCGCAGGCGAGCACGAGGACGCATCCCCATTGCGCGAATCGGTTGCCAAGAAGTTTCTTCATTTTCTTTATTCACCCCGTTGACAAGCATCTACAGCATGTATATGTTTGCATTCCGGGGATTATTAGCTAAAATTATAAGGGAACTGAACTTTCTTGAAGCAGGGCGCGGGCTGCCTGCGTCAGAAGCGGCCTGCCATGGCCGAAAGCGGCATGCCATACGAGCCATAAAGGGGATGAAACGAGTGGATTTCCAAGGACAGACGCCGCAGGACGGGCCTTCCGTAGGAAAGAAAAAGCTAAGCCTGAATATAGTCAGCGGCAAGAATGAGCACCGCGGCTTCGGCTCAGGCACGATCGATTTGAGCCAGCTCTCGAGCGTCATCGTCGACGGGGATTCGGCTTATCTCGATATGGGGGCGCTTCATGCCAAGAGCAAGGTGGAGCGGGGGATCAAATTTTCCGTCAATAAGGACGACGTGCCGAACGGCCGCCCGTGCTGGGTCGTCTGGGTAGCGGTCGGCCGGGACGAGGCCGGGGAGAAATACTACGCCGGCGTCACTTCATGCGAAATGCTGATCGACGAGGAAGCGAAGCGTGGGTGGAAAATTTTGGCCGATCACGTCAACCGGATGGATTATGCGCTTAAGCGGCGCATTATACTCGATAATCTGGGCGCGGCGCAGCGGGCAGCGCTGCGGAAGCTGCTGGAGGAGCGCGATCCGGACATGTGGCGGCGTTCGAGCGACGAGCTGAAGTCGGCGCTTGCTTAGAGGAGGAACGTCCTTCTCGCGAGCAGGCCAAAAAAATAAATTTTGTACATTATGTGTCCGGCATTGTACGGCCCGTCGTAACCATGTATACTAATGCCTAGTATATGCACCATATACTAGGACAGCAAAAAGGCAGACCGATCAGGTCTGCCTTTTTGTGCTTTGCCGCGATATTATTTCGCGGGTGGCCCTGCAGGCTCCGCCTGGCCGGGATCGACGGCGGGTCGCCCTTGCGAATCAGGCTGGCGCGGCCGTTTGTTCCGGCGCCGTCCTGGCCGGGTTCCGCCATGCCGGAGCCGCCCTCGTCAGCTGGTCCACCAGCGCTTCAGATCCTCCCACCAGGAGCGGTTCTGCTTCGGCTTGCTGTCATAGTCCGCAGCTCCGTCATGCGCCGGGGCCGATTGGCCGGTGCAGTATTCCGTCGGCTCGGTGCCGGCGATGAACACCTCCATCCGTGAATTCGGACAGCTGTCGTTGGCCAGCTTCCCGGAGGCCGGATCGATATAAACGGCGCTTACGCTGTCCGGCATGTCGAAGAGCTTCGGCGGCACCGATTCCAGCGTGCGCTCCGTGAACTCGGCGAAGATCGGCGCCGCCAGATGCGATTCGGCCGCGCTGACGTTGCGGCCTTTGTCATAGCCGACCCAGACGGCCGTCGCCAGCTCGGGGGTAAAGCCGACCATCCAGGCGTCGGCATCGGTCGTCCCCGTCTTGCCCGCGACCGGTCGCTTCAGCACATTGGCCACGCGGCTGCCCGTCCCGCCCTGGTCGAACACGCTCTCCATCAGCTGTGTCAGCACATACGTATATTGCGGCTCGATGACCGCTTCCTGCTGCGGCTGCGATTCGTAAAGAATTCGTCCGCGGTAGTCCTCGATGCGGATGATGGCCGTCGGCTCGTTGCGGATGCCTTGGTTGGCCAAAATGCTGTAAGCCGCCGCCATCTCCAGCGGGCTGACCGCGAAGGTGCCGAGCGCCAGCGACGGGACGGGCTTCATCGGGCTGCGAATGCCCATCCGCCGTGCCATTTCGATCACCTTCTCCGGTCCTACATCCATAATCGTATGTACGGCGAAGATATTGTCTGATTTGGCAATGGCTGTGCGCATGTCGATCCAATCGAAATATTTGTCGTTGAAATTGCTCGGAGTATACGTCTGTCGGCCGCTGTCGTAGGTGAACGTCGTCGGCTCGCTTTTGTACCGCGTGACCGGAGTGTAGCCTTTCTCTTTCAGCGCCGTCAAATACACGATCGGCTTGAATGCGGACCCGGGCTGGCGGGCGCTGGACAGCGCGCGGTTGAACTGAGTCTCCGCGTAGCTCCGTCCGCCGACCATCGCTTTCACATATCCGGTGCGCGGGTCGATGGCCACCAGAGCGGCCTGCAATTCGGGATAGTCCGCCAGCTGCGTCCTCACGACTTCCTCGGCGATGCGCTGCGCTTTCAGATCCAGTGTCGTATAAATGCGCAGCCCGCCCTTCTCGAACTGCTCCTCGGTAATGCCGAGCTGATCGATCGCCACGTTGCGCACGTAATCGTGAAAATACGGGGCGGCGGAAGATTCCTTCTTCTCCAGCGGCAAAATCGTTATTTTCTCCCGGGCCGCTTCGTCCGCCTGGCGCTGCGTGATGTAGCCGGCTTCGACCATCGTCCTCAGCACCGTCTTCTGCCTCTCGAACGCTTTGTCCATATCGTAATAAGGCGAATAATACCGCGGCCCCTTCGGGATGCCCGCGAGCAGGGCGCTCTCCGCAAGCGTCAGGCTGGATGCGTCCTTGCCGAGAAACAGCTTGGCCGCCGAACCGATGCCGTAGGTGGAATGCCCGTAATAGATCTGGTTCAAATACTGCTCCAAAATTTGGTCCTTGGACAGCTGCAGCTCCATTTGCACGGCGTAATACGTTTCCTTGAGCTTGCGGCTCCACGTTCTTTCGTGCGTTAAGTACAGGTTGCGGGCGAGCTGCTGGGTTATGGTCCCGGCCCCCTGCACCTTGGCCATATGCTGCAGGTTGACGAGAGCGGCCCTGGCGATCCCCTCCACGTCGAAGCCGGGGTGATCGTAGAACTTCCGGTCCTCGATCGCCAGCGTCGCCTGAATCAGGTTGGGGGAAATGTCCTTGAGCGGCACGAAATCGCGCGTTCTCGCGCTTCCATAGGCTTCGATCGGCTCGCCGTGCATATCGTACATTTGGGTATATGCCGCTATCTTCGAGACAGGCAGCGGCTGGGAGCGCAGGAACAGCAACGCGACGATGAGTGCCGCGGTCAGCGCCGTGAGGCCGGTAAACGACAAGGACGCGATGCGTTTGAACCGGCGGTACCGCCTCAGGCCCGCATCGCCGCTCGGATCGGAGGAAGAGGAATTGCGCTTTCGTTTGCCGGACATGCCCCATCAGCCCTTTCTATCTTGAAAATTTGGCGATATACGCCGACAAAATTTCAACACCGCAGGCGACGACCGATGACGAAGTCTTAGCTCGTCATAGGCGTCTATCTTGATAAATTCGACGAAGTCCTTCGGCGAATTTTTCAACCCCGCAGGCGACGACCGATGACGAAGGAGTCACTCGTCAAAGGTGTCTCTTTGGAAAATCGAAAGTCATCTTTTCCGCACGTTTCGCCTGTGAATATTACTCATTATGGAAAAATGATAGGCGACGTATACTTGCGGCAGCGCGTCAAAAACGATTTTTTTAGGAAGCGCCTGCGCATCAAGGCGTTCCGGTCAAGAAAGGCGGCCGCTTGCCGTTTCCGGTTCGGTTGTTTGACTTGCAATTTTGCCCCGATCCTCTATAATACAATTTGACATGCGCGTCTTGGCTGAAACGGGAACGTATTCTGCGGCCTTGCCAGCTGCGGATTCGCACAGAGAACCCGAAGCATATACCATTTCTCTTTAAGAAAGAAGGTTGGACTGCGATGGAATTGTGGTACACGGAGAAGCAAACGGACAACTTCGGCATCACCGCCAAGGTGAGCCGGACATTCGTCACCGAGAAGACCGAATTTCAGGACCTTGCGATGATCGATACGGTCGAGTGGGGCCGCATGCTTGTTCTCGACGGAATGGTCATGACCACGATTAAGGACGAGTTCGTCTATCATGAGATGGTGGCGCACCCCGCGCTCTATACGCATCCGAATCCGAAGCAGGTGCTGGTTGTGGGCGGCGGAGACGGCGGAGTTATCCGCGAAGTGCTGAAGCATCCGGAAGTGGAAAGAGCGGTGCTGGTCGAAATCGACGGCAAGGTGATCGAGTATTCGAAGAAATATTTGCCTGAAATCGCCGGCGAGCTGGACAATCCCCGGGTCGAAGTGATCGTCAACGACGGCTACATGCACATCCATGATCACAAGAATACATACGACGTCATCATGGTCGACTCGACGGAGCCGGTCGGCCCGGCCGTCAACCTGTTTACGCAGGGCTTCTACAAAGGCATTTACGACGCATTGAAGGAAGACGGCATCTTCGTGGCGCAGACGGACAACCCTTGGTTCAAGGCGGATCTGATTCGCACGGTGAACCGGGATGTGAAGGAGATTTTCCCGATCGTCCGCGTGTACTGCGCCAACATTCCGACGTATCCGAGCGGGCTGTGGACTTTCACGATGGGCAGCAAGAAATACGATCCGCTGCAGGTGGACGAAACGAAGATTCCGGAGATCGACACCAAGTATTATACGCCCCGTCTGCACAAGGCGGCTTTCGTGCTGCCGAAGTTCGTTGAAGATATGACGAAGTAAGCGGGGCGGCGCAGCCGTATCGTGAACTGCGCGAAACGGGGAGCTGAGGGCTCCCTGTTTGCACTTCATTTAATATAGAAGGAGTAGGCCAGCATGCGATTGGATCAAAAATATTCCGGCAATGTGTTCATCTTGAGCTCCGACGATTATGCGGCGTCCCGCGCGGTCATTTACGGGATGCCGATGGATTTCACGGTCAGCTTCCGGCCGGGCTCCCGCTTCGGCCCTGCCCGCATCCGTGAGGTGTCGATCGGGCTGGAGGAGTACAGCCCGTATCTGGACAAGAGTCTGGAGGACATCGTTTACTTCGACGCGGGCGATCTGCTTCTGCCGTTCGGCAACCCCGGCCGCAGCCTGGACATCATTGGCGAATATGTAAGCGGACTGCTTGCGGACGGCAAATTTCCGCTCGGATTGGGCGGCGAGCATCTCGTCTCCTGGCCCGTTATCGAGCAGGTATACAAGAAGTACCCGGATCTTGCGCTCATTCATATCGACGCGCATGCCGATCTGCGGGAATCGTACGAGGGAGAGCCGCTCTCCCACTCGACGCCGATCCGCAAGGCGGCGGAGCTTATGGGCGGCAAGAACGTCTATCAGTTCGGCATTCGCTCCGGATCGCGGGAAGAATTCCGATACGGGCGCGAGAACGTCAACTTCTATCCGTTCGAGGTGCTGGAGCCGCTGAAGAAGGCGCTGCCCGAGCTGGCCGGCCGCCCTGTTTATTTGACGATCGACATCGACGTGCTCGATCCGATGTGCGCTCCCGGCACGGGAACGGCGGAAGCGGGCGGCATTACCTCGAAGGAGCTGCTTGCGGCGATTCACGCGATGGCGGACTCCGAGCTGCGATTCGTCGGAGCCGACGTCGTCGAAGTGGCGCCGGCGTACGATCCGACGGAGCAGACGCAGATCGTCGCCAGCAAGCTGATTCGCGAGATACTGCTCGGGCTGGTGAAATAATCCGGCGATACGGATGTTCATTGGCAGAGCTAGGAGCAGTGAAAGCAGCAGTGGAGAATGAGAACGCCCCCGGCGAATGCGCGGAGGCGTTCTCTTTTTATTAATGAGCGCTCTGCGCGCTTCGCAGCGTGATTACCGTCAGCTCCGGACGACAGAAGAAGCGCACCGGAAGCAGCGACATGCCGATGCCCCGGTTCACGTACAGCTGCAGCTTGCCGTTATTCAGGGAGTACATGCCTTGAACGAAATGTTTGGCTTCCAGCGGCGTTACGACATGGCCGTAGAAGGGGATGCGAACTTGCCCTCCATGGCTGTGCCCGGACAACTGCAGATCGACGGGGAAGTTTGCTGCCGTCAGCGCGAAATCCGGACAATGGGCGAGCAGCAGCTTGAACTCCTCGTCTCTGCTGCCCCAAAGCGCCCCGCCCAGGTCAGGAATCCCCTTGACCGAATCCTCGACGCCGGCAATGCAAAAGGCGCCACCTGGATGCTCCAGCCGGGCAAGACCGTTGCGAAGCACTTGGAAGCCGGCTTCGCTCAGCAGGGACGCGGCGTTCTCCGGACGCCCGCCATAATCGTGGTTGCCGAGCACAGCGTATTTGCCGTAAGGGGCATGCAGTTCTGCCAGCGCCTTCGCGGCGGCGGTCCTCTCCGCCCTGTCAATCGGATGGTCGAGGAGATCGCCGGTGAAGCAGATGAGCCCTGGCTGAAGCCGGTTGATCGTTGCCACGAGCGGAGGCAAGTCTTCGGCATGCAGGTAGAAGCCAAGATGCAGATCGCTGAACTGGATGATGCGCATGCCGTCCCAGGCTTGCGGCAGCCGGGGAAGCTTCACGTCCACACTCACCGTCTCCAGCCATCCCGGCTCTACCCACCTTGCATACCCGAATCCGGAAGCTGGCGCGACCATCAGCGCGGCGGCCAGACGGATGCTGCGCTTAATAAACTTCCGGCGGGTCATGCTGCGGGCGGACGGTTGAGGGACAGGGGGGATGTTCTTGTATTCAGACATGTGGGCATAGCCCTCCTTGCAGCTGTCGTTTCTATATATAGTAGGACGGTTTGCGGCTGCGATTGGTTTCTTCCGGGCGGCGCCCGCTGTGTGCGTTGACGGTCGGCGTCTTCTTCGCTACACTTGGCATTGGCCCGATTCTGGGCATAGCGCCAGCGCAAAAAAACTATGGAAGAACCTATGATTCTACATTTTGGACAAGATTGTTTCTTTTCATAATGGAACAGGCTCGGCAAAGGAGCAAAGGAGCATGACGGAACAGGCTCGGCAAAGGAGCATGACGAAACGGCAAGTCAGCATCAGGATTGAAAGCGTCAGCGGCGGCGATCGTATCGTTCAGAAGGCTTCGGGTGTACTATATCCGAAGGGAGATCACGTCTATCTCCGTTATGCCGAAACGGAGGGCGAACTGGGAGAAACGCAGACGACGATCCGTCTGGACGGGAAGGAAATACGAATCGTCAGGAGCGGGGATATCCGGTCAGAGCAAAGGTTTTCCGTCGGGACGCCTTTCCGCGGGTATTACGCGACTCCGCAGGGAAGACTTGAGCTGGAGATTGTGACGAAGTCGCTTCGGACGGAGCTGCCGGTTAGCGGCTCCGGGGAACTTAAGGCCGTCTGGAGCTACGAGCTGCTTGTCGGCGGCGATCTGGCCGGCATGTATCGCCTCAAGCTGGAGGCGCGCTAGCGCTGAAGACCGGGACTCGTGTCAACCGGTCTTCAGCGCTTCCGGCGGGCTGCGGCAATCACGGAGCGCGAGGCGTGAACTTCCTTGGGCGCGATCGTTTGCCTGCCCGGCTTCGGAATAGGCTTGCCGTGCCTTTTGAGCAGCGTCTTCACCTGCTGCACGTTCAGCGCCGGGTTGCGCGAGAGCATCAGCGCCACGACGCCGGATACGTGCGAGGTGGCCATCGAGGTGCCGCTCAGCTCGTTGTACCGGCCGCGCAGCCAGGTCGAGTATATTTTTTCTCCCGGAGCGTAAATGTCGATCTGCTTGCCGGCGTTGCTGAACGGAGCGATCCGCCCTTGGCGCGTCGTGGCTCCGACGGCAATGACCTGCGGCAGGCGGGCCGGATAGTCGATCGTGCCCCGCTTGCCTTCGTTGCCGGATGAAGCGATCACGATGATGCCCGATTGATGGGCGGCCCGGATGGCGGCTTCCAGCGCCTTGCTGTATGTCTTCATACCGAAGCTCATATTGATAATATGCATATTGTTCTCGATGCACCATTCGATCCCGCCGATGATATCGGAGACGAAGGCGCTGCCTAACTGATCGAACGCTTTGACGGGATGAACAAAAGCAAGCGGAGCAACGCCGATCATGCCGCGGCTGCGGGTGAACGCGGCGATGGTTCCGGCGATGTGGGTGCCGTGGCCGTTGTCGTCGTTCGGAGGCAAGTAACGGTTCAAAATGTTGACGCCGTGGGACAGACAGTGTCTGAGGTCGGGATGAGTATAGTCCGCCCCGGTGTCGATGACGCCGATGCGAATTCGCTCGCCGCGCGTTTTTTTCCAGGCGAGCGGCGCCCGGATATGTCGGACACCCCACGGAATGACGGGAGCGGATTTGGCCTTGCGGGCCGGCTGCAGTCCGGTTGAGGTTTTTCGAAGGGGGGTGTGAACGCTCATCCTCGTGTCCTCTTCGATCGTTCCGATTCCGTGCAGCATGGCCCCGTCGGGGATGCTAGCGGGGCTGAGTGTACACGCGATCGCCTGGATCATCGGCATCGGTTGCAACCTGGACCATACCGGTTTTCGGCCAAGGAGCCGGACACAGTATTCGTAGTCCCGGGGACTGGTAAAACGGATGATGAGTTTGCGCTTGTCGTTGCCCGATCCGTTCGCCGCTTCGGCCAGCCATTCGATAAATTGTGACAGTTCCACGGGACCTCCCCTTCCGTGTGTCGTGTCTGATGAAGCATGGAGAAGCATTTGTGTATCGTATGTGGGAGAATTGTTTTTCGTATGAGCACAGGCCTTTTTCCGGAATAATGGGTGTGTGGCCGTGTCAGATTCGCCCGGTGCACATACGATATCAACGGGAGGCTTGCGGCTTGCGCTTTCCCGAAACGAGCGAGTTGCCGAGCAAGCCGGGAACGCCGGGGCGCTTGGCAAGGGGTACAGTCGGAGCGGAGGGGATCGCCCTCCGCTCAAGCTTTCGCCTGGAGGGAACCAGTTGCTTTTTTACATAAAATAAGGTTTACTTATTGAAGATAGTGGATATTGTAGAGGTAGCCGTGAAAATGTTGGAAGGGAAGTGCTGGAATGAGCGGTCAGTATGCGCTGAAAATCACCGCGGAGCAGGCCCAGGAAATGCCTATGGTGGATCTCGCTTTCGAAGTGCTGAAAGCGGCGAACACCCCGTTTTATTATCGGGATCTTATGGCGGAAATCGCCAAAATCAAAGGGCTCTCCGATGAAGAAGTCATGCAGGTTATTGCTCAATTATATACGGAGATTAACATTGACGGGCGATTCGCCTGCGTCGGCACGAATCTGTGGGGGCTGAAGCGCTGGTACCCTGTAGATAAGTCGGATGACGCCGTAGCCAGCGGCAAGCGGCCTCGCATCATCAACGACGACGACGATGAACTCGACGAGGATCTGTTCCCGGAGGAAGAGGATGCCTACGCCGAGGAAGAGGAATACGACAGCTTCGATACCGTTCGCGACGAAGATTTCGAAGGGGACGAGGTGGAGGAAGACTCCGAATTCTTCGAGGATGAGGAGATGGAGGAAGAGGAGCTCGACGAAGCCGAGATCGAAGAAGATGTGGACGAGGAAGAGACCGAGACGGAAGACGACGATCTCGATGACGACAAGTAAGCGTCTGAGACGGAGAATCGCTTTGTTCTTGCCCGTCAAATGATCAGGGCGGTTTCGTCTTGCGTTCACTTGACAGCATGGACCTGAGCGGTTAAACTAGTCATCGGGCTTTAGATAGGACGATACGAACCGAGAGGTTCTAAGCATAAAGTGCCCCGCCAATGCGGGGGGCTTTTTCTTTTTTTAGTCGCATTTTTATGGGGCGGACCGGGGTAAAAAAGCTTGCGCGCCTGCGTCAACTACATTCATTCAGGAGGTTACATAATGACCAAATACATTTTCGTGACGGGCGGCGTCGTTTCCTCGTTAGGCAAAGGGATTACAGCGGCATCGCTCGGAAGGCTGCTCAAAAACAGAGGGCTGAAGGTTACCATTCAGAAATTCGACCCTTACATCAACGTAGACCCGGGCACGATGAGCCCTTATCAGCACGGCGAAGTCTTCGTCACGGACGATGGAGCGGAGACCGACCTTGACCTTGGACATTACGAGCGGTTTATCGACATCAATCTATCCAAGAACAGCAACGTGACGACCGGCAAAATTTACTCGTCGGTCATCGCCAAGGAGCGGCGCGGAGAATATCTTGGGGGAACGGTGCAGGTCATTCCGCACATTACGAACGAGATCAAGGAACGCGTGTTCCGCGCCGGCCGCGAGGCGCATTCGGATGTCGTCATTACGGAAATCGGCGGTACGGTCGGCGATATCGAGAGCCTTCCGTTCCTCGAGGCTATCCGTCAAATCAAGAACGATATCGGCCGGGACAATGTGATGTATATTCACGTTACGCTCATCCCTTATTTGAAGGCGGCGGGCGAAGTGAAGACGAAACCGACGCAGCACAGCGTCAAGGAGCTGCGCAGCATCGGCATTCAGCCCCATGTGGTGGTATGCCGGACGGAGAAGCCGCTGAGCGAGGACATGAAGCGCAAGCTGGCGCAGTTTTGCGATATCGATGCCGGCGCGGTGATCGAATGTCTGGATGCGGAGACGCTGTATGAAGTGCCGATGATGCTTCGCCAGCAGGGGCTGGACGATATTGTGGTGAGCCATCTCGGCTTGACCGGAGCAGCTCCCGCGCCGGATATGACGGAGTGGGAAGGCCTGATTCAGCGCGTCAAATCGCTCAGGGATACAACCGAAATTGCGATTGTCGGCAAATACGTTGCGCTGCATGACGCTTATCTCAGCATCGTGGAAGCGCTCGGACATGCCGGCATCGACTGCAACACGGAAGTGAAGATTCGCTGGGTGAACGCGGAGGAAGTAAACGACCGCAATGTTGCCGAACTGCTTGCCGGCGTGCGCGGCATTCTCGTGCCCGGCGGCTTCGGCGATCGCGGCATCGAGGGCAAGGTGAGCGCAATCCGCTTTGCCCGGGAGAACAACATTCCATTCTTCGGCATTTGTCTGGGGATGCAGGTGGCCGTGGTGGAGTATGCCCGTTCGGTGCTCGGACTGGAGGGGGCGAACAGCTCCGAGATCAATCCGACGACGTCTTACCCGGTGATCGACCTGCTGCCGGAGCAGAAGGATATCGAGGATCTCGGCGGCACGATGCGCCTTGGCCTGTATCCGTGCAAGCTGCGCGAAGGGTCGCTTGCGATGCGTTGCTATGAGGACGAATTGGTGTACGAGCGTCACCGCCACCGCTACGAATTCAACAACGAATATCGCGACGCGCTGGAGAAGGCAGGCCTTATGGTAACCGGGACGAGCCCGGACGGCCGCTTGGTCGAAATTATCGAATGCCCGAATCATCCGTGGTTCCTGGCCGTGCAATTCCATCCGGAATTCACTTCCCGGCCGAACCGGCCGCAGCCGTTGTTCCGGGGATTCGTACAAGCCGCTATTCGCCAAGCGCAATGATGATTGCCTGGCAGCTGGGCCCGTCGCCTTTTGGCGGCGGGTATATTTTTTTGTATGCCGAAATATATATACGATGAGTGGTCAATTGTTGGAACCGTTCGGATCATGTCGAAAAACCGGGAAATCGCAAGGCGGCAAGGCTGTCCGGACCTTCCTCCCGGGGATCTGCAGGAACTGCTTGATCTGTAAAAGTTTTCAACTTTATTTATTCCCTTTGCAGGAATACGGGTCTTCGCATCGAATTAGTTACTTCGTAAAGCTACTGCGGACAGATCGGATGAACCGTCGCTTGGACGGATGGGAGGGCACTAATTTGAAGAAGAAGCTGCTTATCGTAGACGATCAGAACGGTATTCGAATCCTGCTCATGGAAGTGTTCAGCAGTGAAGGCTACGAGACTTACCAGGCCTCCAACGGCAAGTTGGCTTTGGAGATCGTGCGCAACGTATCGCCGGATCTGGTGCTGCTGGACATGAAAATTCCGGGGATGGACGGACTTGATATTTTGAAGCATATCAAGAGCATCAATCCTTCCATCAAAGTCATTATGATGACCGCATACGGCGAGCTTGACATGATCAAAGAGGCGACTGATCTCGGAGCGATTATGCACTTTACCAAGCCCTTTGATATCGACGAGCTGCGCCAGGCGGTGAATCAGCATCTGTGCATGCCGCCCAACAATTCATATGCTGTGGGATCCTGATAAGGGATCTCTCTTTTTTTAAATTTAGACACGGATGTACTTCTTCGCGCTTTCATCGATCAAGCTTTTCTTATAACAGCCGCCGTGCTGCATGCGAAAGTGCTGGCAAGGCTGTTGCAAGAAAAGTTACCGCTTAGACACGGATGTACTTCTTCGCGCTTTCATCGATCAAGCTTTTCTTAACGTTTCCCGAGTTCTATGATATAATAGGCCAGTATGACAGCGAGCGGTCTACGACACACTCGACACGGTCAATAAACACTCTAGGAGGAAGAACCGTATGCCACTAGTTTCTATGAACGAGTTTTTGCCGAAGGCAAAAGCGAACAAATTCGCTGTAGGCCAGTTCAACATGAACAATCTGGAGTTCGCTCAAGCGATCGTCGAGGCGGCCCAGGAGCTCCGCTCCCCATTCATCTACGGTGTGTCCGAAGGCGCACTGAAATACATGGGCATCGAATTTACGGTAGCGATCGCCGAAGCGGCGGCGAAGAAATCGGGCTTGCCGATCGCCCTTCACCTGGACCACGGCAGCAGCTTCGAAGTGGCTATGAAATGTATCCGCGCTGGCTTCAGCTCGGTGATGTTCGACGGCTCCCACTATCCTTTCGAAGAAAATATACGCCTGACGAAGGAAGTCGTTAAAGCGGCTCACGCCATGGGTGTATCCGTGGAAGGCGAGCTCGGCACAATCGGCGGCGTGGAAGACGATATCAGCGTTGACGAATCCGATGCGAACCTGGCCAAGCCGGAAGAAGCGATCCGTTTCTACGAAGAAACCGGCGTCGATTGCCTGGCGATCGCCGTAGGCACCGCACACGGCATGTACGCAGGCGAGCCGAACATTCGCTTCGATATCATCGAGAAAGTATCCTCCGCAATTCCGGTTCCGATCGTGCTGCACGGCGGCTCGGGCGTACCGGATGAGATGATCCGCAAGTCGATCGCGGCGGGAGTCGGCAAAATCAATGTCAACACGGAAAACCAAGTCGCATGTACGGACACGATCCGCGAAGTGTTGAACAAGGATGCCAAAGTATACGACCCCCGCAAATACCTCACACCTGCCCGCAATGCTATGATCGAAGTTGTGAAGTCCAAGATTGAGCTGTTCGGAAGCGCCAACCAGGCGTAATCACATAACGTGCCGGGAAATGCATCCTGCGGGATGTATTTCCCTTCTGTTCTTTATCATCATCTGGGCTTAACCGAAAGGAATCGTCTTCTGCTCGGCGGAGGAACGGTTATTTCGTGCCGCGTGCGGTTCCCGGGTCCGCTCGGTCAGGTTCTTGCGTGAAAGCAGCGATGTGGGAGGAAAAAGGACGAAATGGAGAAACTGATGGTAGCGGGCGGACGTCCGCTGCGGGGGACGGTGCAAATTAGCGGAGCCAAGAACAGCGCTGTCGCGCTCATTCCAACGGCGCTGCTGGCCGAAACCGCGATCACGCTGGATAATTTGCCCCAAATCAGCGATGTGGCCGTCTTTACCCAGCTTTTGGGTGAACTAGGGGCAGAGGTGACCAGGAACGGCGATCAGATGATCATCGATCCGAGCCTTCTTCGATCCAAGCCTATGCCTAACGGCGATGTCAAAAAACTGCGGGCCTCTTATTATTTGATGGGCGCGCTGCTTGGCCGGTTCGGCGAAGCGATTGTCGGCATGCCGGGAGGCTGCAATTTCGAACCGCGTCCGATGGAGCAGCATATCAAAGGGTTTGAAGCGCTTGGCGCCTCGGTTTCTACGGAGAACGGAGCACTGCATATTCGGGCCAAGCAACTGCGAGGCGCGCGAATATATCTGGATATCGTCAGCGTAGGGGCGACGATCAACATTATGCTGGCGGCTTCTCGGGCCAAAGGTGTTACGGTTATCGAAAATGCGGCCAAAGAGCCTGAAATTATAGATGTAGCAACGCTGCTTAACTCCATGGGAGCAAAAATCAAAGGAGCCGGCACGGAGACGATCCGGATCGAAGGCGTCGATGCGCTGCACGGCTGCAGGCATTCGATTATCCCCGACCGCATCCAGGCGGGAACGTATATGATCGCCGCAGCGGCGACCCGGGGCGATGTGGTGGTCGATAATGTCATCCCGAAGCACCTGGAGGCGATCACGGCGAAGTTGCAGGAGATGGGCGCCCATATTTACGAAATGGACGAGTCGATTCGCGTAGTCGGGCAGCCGGAATACGAAAGCGTGGATGTCAAGGCGCTTGTGTATCCGGGTTTTGCCACCGATCTGCAATCGCCGATGACGACGCTGCTCACACAGGCGCGCGGAGTCAGCATTTTGACCGATTATGTGTACGGCAACCGCTTCAAGCATATCCCCGAGCTGCTGCGCATGGGGGCGAAGATCAAAGTGGAAGGACGATCGGCCGTCATTGAGGGTTCGAAGCTGTCGGCGGCCAAAGTCAAGGCGACCGACCTGCGGGCAGGAGCGGCGCTTGTCATTGCCGGACTGACGGTCGATGAAGGAGTCACGGAAATTTCCGGCGTGGAATACATTGACAGGGGATATGACTATTTGGTGGATAATCTAGCAAGCCTGGGTGCGGAGGTTTGGCGCGAAAATACGCAAGCATCGGTATAGATTATCCTTCGGTTGGGCAATGCTAGAACATAGTTTTGCAAGTCTTGAAAATTTCATAGGTTTGGTGGTTGAACAGTTATGGATCTGCAATTAGCGCAACTGGAAGCGCTGAAGCTGACTGAGCTCTACAAGCTGGCCAAGAAGCATCAGATTCCTTATTACGGCCAAATGAAGAAGAAAGAACTCATTTTTGCGATTTTAAGAGCTCAGGCAGAACAAAGCGGCCTTATGTTCATGCAGGGGACGCTCGATATTTTGCAGGAGGGCTACGGCTTTTTGCGGCCGATCAATTACTTGCCCAGCTCGGAGGACATTTATATTTCGGCCTCGCAGATTCGGCGCTTCGATCTTCGGTCCGGCGACGTCGTTTCGGGCAAGTGCCGTCCGCCGAAGGAGAACGAACGGTATTTTGGCTTGCTGCAGGTGGAGGCCGTGAACGGCGAGGACCCCGAAACGGCTGCCGAACGGCTTCATTTTGCTGCGCTCACTCCTCTTTATCCGCAAAAAAAATTGGTTCTGGAAACTTCCCCGACGAATCTTTCCACCCGATTGATGGATCTTTTGGCTCCTGTCGGATTTGGACAGCGGGGGCTGATCGTGGCTCCGCCGAAAGCCGGCAAAACGTTGCTTCTCAAAGAAATCGCCAACAGCATTTCGACCAATTATCCTGATGTCGAATTGTTTGTCCTGCTAATCGACGAGCGGCCGGAGGAAGTGACCGATATGCAGCGTTCGGTCAAAGGGGAAGTGATCGCTTCCACGTTCGACGAGCTGCCGGAAAACCATATTAAAGTAGCAGAGCTGGTGCTGGAGCGGGCGCAGCGGCTGGTCGAGCATAAGAAGGACGTCGTCATCCTGCTCGACAGCATCACCCGTTTGGCCAGAGCCTACAACCTGGTCGTTCCTCCGACCGGGCGCACGCTGTCCGGCGGCATCGATCCCGGCGCGTTCCACCGGCCGAAGCGCTTTTTCGGCGCCGCGCGCAATATCGAGGAGGGCGGCAGCCTGACGATTCTCGCTTCGGCGCTTGTGGAGACAGGCTCCCGGATGGACGATGTCATCTACGAGGAGTTCAAGGGCACGGGCAACCTGGAGCTGCATTTGGACCGCAAAATGGCGGAGCGGCGCATTTTCCCGGCGATCGACATTCGGCGTTCGGGCACGCGCAGAGAGGAAATGCTGCTGAGCAAGGAAGAGCTGGAAAAAGTATGGGCGATCCGGAAAACGATGCACGATTCTCCGGAATATTTGGACGCTTTCTTGAAAAAGCTCGCCGATACCAAAACAAACCAGGAATTTTTGGACACGCTTGACAAGAACGGCCAATTCTCCGGCGGCGGAGGCGGCGGCCGCAGAGTGAAGCACTCGGTTTCCTGACCGGATGCGCGCTCTTGATGGCATACCGCTAACGTAGCGGCTGTTGAACCAAGGCATAAGGAAAGTGTTGCAACCGGATAGCCCAGCATGATATAATCTCTGTTGTGTTATTGATAACTCTGTTTCACATGGTGATTCAGGGCAAAAGAGGTGAAAGCAATGAAATCTGGAATTCATCCGACATATCACCAAACGACCGTTACTTGCGTTTGCGGTAACACGTTTGAGACGGGCTCCATCAAGCAAAATCTGCGCGTGGAAATTTGCTCCGCCTGCCATCCGTTCTTTACAGGCAAGCAGAAGTTTGTGGATGCCGGCGGTCGTGTCGATAAATTTAAGAAAAAATACGGCATGTAATATTTTGCCGTATCCCGTTTCGCATAAGCGCGCCTCCTGAGGTCAAGCTATGAATGTCGATCATTCAAGCCTTCAGGAGGTGCTTTTATTTATGTCTCATCCGATGACGCGAATCGCCTCGCTCGTGATTGCCTGCCTGACGGCGCTCGTGCTGATCCTCTCGTCCTGTCAAGGCCAGCAGCAGACGAAGGCATATTCGCGGGACGGTTATATGGGGATGACGGATGTGAACCCGAACGTCCCGCTGAATCCTTCTTACCATACGTACCGGAATGACATGCGTGCGATGGAGCAGGCCGTCCGTTCGATTCCGGGGGTTGTCGTTCGCTCCATTACGATTAACGGACCGAATGCCCGCGTCCGGTTAAGCGTTCCCGGCGTTGCGGCGGCCGAACAGCTTGAAACGATTCGCCAGCAGGCGCTGCAGCAGCTGACCGAGGCTGTACCGAGATATAAGATGGACGTTACCGTTTCTGCTAAATAATCCTTGAGGTTGATATTTGCGTGCGAATGCACTATACTTGTAAATACCGTGCTAGACGGGGAGGTAGCGGTGCCCTGTAACCCGCAATCCGCTGTAGCGGGGTCGAACGCCTATTCGCGGTATAACGATGTAAGGTCTGTGGTTTCCAATGGGGTGTTGAGAGTCAGGTCCTTCGCAATGGATGCCTGTGAACCCGGTCAGGTCCGGAAGGAAGCAGCCGTAAGCAGGAGGTTCCATGTGCCGAAGGGCAGCCTGGCTTGAGCCCGAGCGGGAAATTCCGCTTGGATCGTTATATCAAGGTAGGTGCACGGGCCTTAAATACGAACGCAAACATCGTTTTCAGCCAAATCTTTGGCGGAGGCGGTGTTTTTTTTGTTGCCAAAAGAAGGAAAAGTGGAATAAGGAGAGAATTGTATACCAAAGTTAACCCAGTCAATTCTTTAGAACTGAAAGAGGCCGGGTCGAAACAGGAAGGGCGATTTGATTCAGAAAAAGCTTCCGAAAGCGTTGTTTGAGGAGGGACAAACGTTGCGCGGTAAGTTGACTTTGCTCCAACGATTCGCAGGGACTTTTCTGCAGGATGTCAATTTGGGAGTCATTCTGATCAACACGAAATTCGAGCTGATTGATATCAGCGATATGGCCTGCCGAGTGCTCGGGCTGAGGCGCGAGGACATCGTCAATCGCTCGATGGAAGACGTATTTGCCGATCTGCCTCTCGAGCATCACCTGGTACGGAGAAATATTTTGGATGGGGTCATTGTTCGTAATCAGGCGTTGTCGTGGACTAACAACAAGGAACGCTACGAATTGCTGCTGGATTCGAATGTGCTTCGCGACGAGGAAGGTCGCATCGTAGGGGCGTACATCATTTTCAAGGATGTCACGAATTTGCGCTCGCTCGAAGAGCAGGTACAGCGCAGCGACCGGCTGGCCATGATCGGCCAGATTGCCGCGGGGACCGCGCACGAAATTCGCAATCCGCTGACGTCGATCAAAGGCTTCATGCAGGTGCTTCTCAAAACGTTCCAGCAGCAAGGCATGGACCGGGAAGGCAGCTATACGAAGGTCATGCTCGAGGAAATCGACCGAATCAATGAGCTGCTGAACGAATTTCTTTTGCTCAGCAAGCCGAAAAACGTCACTTACAGGCAGGTTGATTTGTCCCAGGTGCTTAAGGATATTTGGCCGATCATCCACAATGAAGCGATTCTTCACGGGGTCACCGTGCAGCATGAGGTCAAAGAGAACCTTCCCCTGGTAGTCGCGGACCGGGAGATGCTGAAGCAGGTGTTCATTAATATTTGCAAAAACGGCATTGAGGCGATGGGGCCAGGAGGGCGTTTGACTTTGCTGGAAGGCGTCAATTACGAAGAAAAAGAAGTGTTTATCGACATATGCGATACAGGCCCTGGAATCCCTATGTTCATTATAGATAAAATTTTTGACCCCTTCTTTACGACCAAGCCTGAAGGTACCGGTCTCGGCCTGTCCGTATGCCAACGCATCATTCACGACATCGGCGGGCATATCCGGGTATCGTCCAAAGGCTTCGGCACTACCTTCACCGTATGCATTCCCTTTCAATAAACTCCGGTTTGTGCTCAGCGTCCGCTTCAAACCTCCATTCAAGTATAGTATAATAGCACAATAAGCCGTTAGACGCCCATGACGAGCAGTCCTTCCGTCATCGGCCGTCGCCTTCGGTATTGAAAATTCGCCGAAGGACTTTCGTCGAATTTTCAAGAAAGACGCCTATGACGAGTTATTCCTATCGTCATCGGTCGTCACCTGCGGTATTGAAAGTTCAACGTGTGGTACACCGCTGTATTTTCAAGATAGGTGGAGAGGACGAGATGACGCACATCGCCTTATACCGGACGTGGAGACCGCAGTCTTTTCGCGACATGGTCGGCCAGAAGCATATAGTCCAGACTCTGCAAAATTCGCTGCGCGAGGGCAGATTCAGCCATGCGTATTTGTTCAACGGTCCGCGGGGAACTGGCAAGACGACGACGGCCAAAATATTGGCCAAAGCCGTCAACTGCTTGAGAGGTCCTGCCGAGGAGCCTTGCAATCAATGCGAAGCTTGTCTCAGAATCACAGAGGGCTCTGTGATGGATGTGCTGGAGATCGACGCGGCTTCCAACCGTGGAGTGGAGGAAATTCGCGATATTCGCGATAAGGTCAAATATGCGCCGACCGAAGTGCGGCGGAAGGTTTATATTATCGATGAAGTGCATATGCTGACCACGGAGGCATTCAATGCGCTGCTCAAGACGCTGGAGGAGCCTCCGGCGCATGTGATGTTCATTTTGGCGACAACAGAGCCCCACAGGCTGCCGGCCACGATCATCTCCCGCTGCCAGCGGTTCGATTTTCACCGGGTTCCGTTGGAGGAGCAGGTCTTAAGGCTGAAGGAAGTATGCCAGGATGAAGCGATTGACGCGGATGAGGATGCGCTCGCTTTCATCGCCAGGCTGTCGGACGGCGGCATGCGCGATGCGCTCAGCCTGCTGGATCAGATCATCGCCTTCAGCGGACAGCGGGTCACTTATGACGATGTGCTATCGATCACCGGAGGGCTCGCATCGGATCAGTTCGGCAAGCTCGTCGCAGCGGTGCAGGCGCGGGACGTCGGCGGGGCGCTGCAGCTTATCGACGGCTTCATGCAAGAAGGCAAGAGCGCGGATAAGTGCATGGAAAGCCTGATCTATTATTTCAGGGATTTGCTCATGGTCAAGCTCGTGCCGCAATCGCAGGCCGTTACCGAACGCATTCTCGATATACGGGGATTTGTCGCGGTGGCGGAGCGATTCAGCGCGGATGCCTTAATGACCATGATTGATACACTTAACTATTATCAGACCGAGATGAAATATTCCGCTCAGCCGCAGACGCTGCTGGAGATTGCGGTCATGAAGCTGTGCAGTCTCGCTGCAGGGGAAGGCGCCGGCCCGAGCCGGGCTGGTGCCGCAGCCGGCCATCCGGCAAGCGCGCAGAGCGGAGCGGAGCCGCAGGATACGGCGATCGTCGGGCAGCTGCTGCAGCGCATAGCCAAGCTGGAGGAGCAGCTCTCCCGCCTCATGAAGCAGGGGGTCGCCGCGCAGGAAGGCGCGGCGCCGTTCCCGGCTTCAGGCGGAGGCGCGTCCGCTGCCCGTCCGTCCGTCCCGGTATCCAAACGAACGGTCGAGAAGCTGGATCGGTATCTTCAGGCCAAGGACAGCGAGGAAACTGCGGCAGTGATTCAGCAGTGGAGTAACGTCCTGTCCGGCGTGAAGGAACGGCGCATTTCGCTGGAGGCATGGCTGAAGAACGGGGAGCCGGTCTCTGTCAGCGACGGTTCTCTACTCGTTGCTTTCCGCAATGACATTCATCGGGAGACGACGGAGAAGCCGGCCAACAAGCAACTGATCGAGGAGGTTATCGGACACGTTCTGGGACAGCCGTACCGCCTCGTTACAGTCATGCTTAAAGATTGGAGAGCCGCAACAGAGCAGCCAGCGGGCGGGGCTGAGCCGCGGGAAGAGCTGAAGCTGGTGCACGAGGATGACGGGAAGGGCGCTTCTCAAGAGGAATGGATTCAGGAGGCTATTCAGCTGTTCGGCGAGGATTTGGTGAAGATCAGGGAAGATGAATCTTGATTACATTAAAGGAGTGTATTGACCATGAATAACATGCAGCAAATGATGAAGCAGGTTAAGAAAATGCAGGAGCAAATGCTGAAAACGCAGGAAGAGCTGGCAGCGAAAACCGTGGAGGGCTCCGCTGGCGGAGGCGTGGTCACGGTAACCGTGAACGGCGCGAAGAAGGTAACCGCCGTCGTCATCAAGCCGGAAGCGGTCGATCCGGACGATGTGGAAATGCTGCAGGATCTCGTGCTTACGGCGATTAACGATGCGATGACGAAGGCGGAGGAGATGGCCGGCAAGGAAATGTCCAAGCTGACCGGAGGACTGAACATCCCGGGATTGTTCTAAACGGTTCCCGGCAGGTCGCGGCCTTGAAGGCCGCTTTTTTTCAGGCCACACCTTGTAACAGCGGCGCATTCGATGCGATAAAGATGAGGCCGTTTGTTTCGGTATTCGATTACTATAGACGCCTATGACGAGCGATTCCTGTCGTCATCGGTCGTCACCTTCGGTGTTGAAATTTTGTCGGCGTATACCGCCAAATTTTCAAGATAGACGCCCATGCCGCCTTGCGCGGCACCATCAGATGGTGAAAATTGGGTCGCGGGCCCTGGGGGCTATTTTCAAGATAGCGAGGAGCCGAAATCCTTTGTTTTATCCGGAACCGTTAGCCAAACTGATCGATTCGTTCACCAGATTGCCGGGAATCGGGCCAAAAACCGCCGCCCGGCTGGCCTTTCACGTGCTTCGCATGAAGGAGGACGAAGTTGTCGATTTTGCCAAAGCGCTTGTTAACGTGAAGCGGAACTTGCTGTATTGCTCGGTATGCTGCAACATTACCGATACAGACCCGTGCCGCATTTGTCAGGACAAGCATCGCGACAGCTCGACGATCTGCGTCGTCCAGGAGCCTAAAGACCTTGTGGCGATGGAACGCACTAAAGAATATAACGGCTACTATCATGTGCTGCACGGAGCGATCTCTCCTATGGAGGGAATCGGTCCTGATGAGATTCGCATTGCCGATCTGCTGAAGCGGCTAAGCGACGAACGCGTGCAGGAGCTGATCTTGGCGACAAACCCCAACATTGAGGGAGAGGCTACGGCCATGTATTTGTCCCGTCTTGTCCGTCCGTTCGGGCTTAAAGTAACGCGAATTGCGCACGGTCTGCCGGTCGGCGGCGATCTGGAATATGCCGATGAAGTGACGCTGACCAAGGCGCTGGAAGGCAGAAGAGAGCTGTAGAAGTCGTAAAGTCAAGACCCGGTTTGATGCGGGTCTTTTTTTAGTTCTATTTCCCTCTCGGACTTTATATGTATGAAGTAAGAAGAAGTGAGGGAAGGTGTTACTATTGCAGAAGCCGGAGTGGCTGAACCGTTGGATCAGGAAAAAGAAGCCGGACGAACTGTCGGAATCGATCAGACGGGACCGTTATTTGCTGCTCGAGGAAATCCATAAGGCTCATATGGAATGGACGACTGCCCAACACCGGTTTGATTATGCGGTGGAAAAAGAGCAGATCGATTACGCCGTATATGCGCTCGAAGCAGCGGAAAAACGGTTCGAAATGCTGCTTAAGCAGGCCAAGGAAATGAACGTTACCGCACGCGACATTTGCTTCGGACAAGCATAGGAGGGGGCAAGATGGCTGCTTATTTGCCTTGGGGCATCTTTATTGCTTCGACGATTTTGCTGATGATTGTCGTGTTTCGCACGCCGTCCGCCTTTCAATGGATGGGGAGGATGTGTTTGCATGTTGCGCTCGCCATCTTTTCGTTGTATATTATAAATCTGTTCAGCAGTTATACGCATTTTGAGCTGCCGATCAACGCCGTTACGGTCGGGACAGTCAGCGTATTGGGGGCGCCCGGCCTCGGGATGCTGGCCGCATTAAAGCTGTGGGTTATAGGCTAACCTTGATTTGAAAAAAATATTTAAAAAAAGCCTTGCAATTTGTTTGTGGTTTGTGTTATATTAATCAAGTCGCCGCTTGAACGGTGACTTTAACAAGTGAAGATGACTTGTCCTTTGAAAACTGAACAACGAGCAAGTGTTTGTGCGACTTTAAGCAAGTCAAAGCAATGAGCTGAATCAGCATCCAATCCCCTTTCCGGGGTAAAAGCAATATTTATTGGAGAGTTTGATCCTGGCTCAGGACGAACGCTGGCGGCGTGCCTAATACATGCAAGTCGAGCGCTGGATGGTTTCCTTCGGGGAATTATCCGGAGCGGCGGACG
>Ga0207865_100505_pt1 | contig 42052 bp, 35 predicted proteins | sample HigsolmetaAR204D_FD_184836 | JGI IMG/M metagenome (GOLD analysis project Ga0207865, IMG submission 184836) | Ionic liquid and high solid enriched microbial communities from the Joint BioEnergy Institute, USA - AR20-4-D (SPAdes) (version 2) ...
CACAGTTCCCGCGCAAAACGCGCCCAGCGCAGCGACTGGGGCGATGGACCGGGCGGGAACTCGTACGCGATCAGGAGAATCTTCAAGGCCTTGCCTGCCTTCGACGACAGCTGTGAGTGGATCGGGCCCGTCACATCCCGGCCACGCTCTACGAGCCAGGTCCTTCGTGTGATGGATTCATGCCCCCTGCCACCGCGCCACTCCATATCAGCCGCCTGCGCAACGGGCCCGATGCCTGCGCCCTTGCACCATTTGTCACGAAGTGGCATCCATACGGACCAGCCAGACCGGCATCAAGACGACCATGAACCGCAGATCCGTGGAAGCGGCGCAAAGAAGCTTTTCCCGGCAAGCATACTGGGAAAAGCGGAAGCATCTGGTTTATTACAACATCGTCCGCATCCTGGTGGACGGCCTGAGCAAGGATTGCCGGTCGATGGTGGATGTCGGCTCGGGAAACTGCCCATATCTCGACTGGTTCAGCCACATCCCCGAGCGAGTCTCGATTGATGCCATCCGTCCGTATTCCGCGCCCGGCATCACTTCGGTCAAGGCCGACTTCCTCTCCTGGGATCCGGGCCGCCGGTTCGACATCGCGACCTGCCTGCAGGTCATCGAGCATGTCCCGGACGCCGCGGCATTCGCACGCAAGCTTCTGGACATCTCCGAGACACTCGTCATCTCCGTCCCCTACAAGTGGAAAGCAGGGCAGACCCCGGGGCATGTCCATGACCCGGTGGACGAGGCCAAGCTCATGGACTGGTTCGGCACGAAGCCCTGTTATTCGTACCTGTGCAGGGAGGTCACCGGCAATATTTTCCGACTGATCCAGGTGTACGACCGCCGCACACCCCAACCCTGGAGTTCGCTCAAGGAGCGCGAGCGCCTGCTCTCCCGGTAGCACAGGCAGTGGGCGCTGCCCCCGGGCCGGGGGAATCGCCCCCGGCCCGGAAGGGGCACCCGGACACCTCGCCCCAGGCCCGGCAGACCGGATAGAATCGGTGGTTCCCCGATCGCCCTGATCGGATCCTTCCTGCCCAAGACAGGACCCCCGCACGATGAAGATCCTCGTCGCCTACAAGCGCGTGGTGGACTACAACGTCCGCATCCAGGTCAAGCCGGACGGTTCCGGCGTGGTCACCGAGGGCGTCAAGCTCTCCCCCAACCCCTTCGACGAGATCGCGCTGGAAGAAGCCCTGCGCCTGCGCGACAAGGGCATCGCCACCGAGGTCGTGGTCGCCACCATCGCCCCGGCCGACGCCCAGGCCCACCTGCGCAACGGCCTGGCCATGGGCGCCAACCGCGCCATCCACGTGGTCGCCGACCAGCCGGTCCAGCCGCTGACCGCGGCGCGGATCCTGCTGAAGCTGGTGGAGAAGGAGCAGCCGGACCTGGTGATCCTCGGCAAGCAGGCGATCGACGACGACGCCAACCAGACAGGCCAGATGCTGGCCACCCTGTGGGGCAGGCCGCAGGCCACCTTCGCCTCGAAGCTGGAGATCGCCGGCGGCAAGGCCACGGTGACCCGCGAGGTGGACGCCGGCCTGGAGACGCTGGAAGTCGACCTGCCGGCGGTGGTCACCACCGACCTGCGCCTGAACGAGCCGCGCTTCATCAAGCTTCCCGACATCATGAAGGCCAAGACCAAGCCGCTGGAGACGGTGGCGCTGGCCGACCTCGGGGTGGAAGCCACGGACACGCTGAAGATCACCCACTACGCCCCGCCGCCGAAGCGCAGCAAGGGCGTGATGGTCAAGGATGCGGCCGAGCTCGTGGCCGCGCTCAAGCAGAAGGGGTTGCTGTAATGGCCAAGGTCCTCGTCATCGCCGAACACCTCGACGGCCGCCTGAACGGCTCCACGGCCCGGACCGTGAGCGCCGCAGCCGCCCTGAACCCCGAGGCCATCGACGTGGCCGTGCTGGCCGCCGACCCTGCCGGCGTGGCCGCGGAAGCGGCGCAGATCGCCGGCGTGACCCGGGTGCTGGCGGTGGCCAACCCGGCCAACGCCCATGCCATCGCCCAGGTCCAGGCCCCGCAGATCGCCAGGCTGGCCGCCGGCTACACCCACGTCTTCGCCCCCTCGACCACCTTCGGCAAGGACCTGCTGCCGTGCGTGGCGGCCCTGCTGGGCGTCAACCAGGTCTCCGACCTGATGGCGGTGGAAGGCCCCTACACCTTCAAGCGGCCGATCTACGCCGGCAACGCGATCATCACCGTCGAGGCCCCGGCCGACCAGGTGGTGGTGGCCACGGTGCGCACCGCCTCGTGGCCGGAGGCGGCCCGCGGCGGCAGCGCCCCGGTCGAGGCGGTCAGCGTGGAGGCCGAGCTGCCGGCGCACACCCGCTACGTGGGGCTGGCGGCGGGCCAGTCGGACCGGCCGGACCTGCAGTCGGCAAGGCGCGTGGTCTCCGGCGGACGCGGCGTGGGCTCGAAGGAGAACTTCGAGATCATCTACCGCCTGGCCGACAAGCTGGGCGCGGCAGTGGGCGCCTCACGCGCGGCGGTGGACGCCGGCTACTGCCCCAACGAGATGCAGGTGGGCCAGACCGGCAAGATCATCGCCCCGGAGCTGTACATCGCGGTCGGCATCAGCGGCGCGATCCAGCACCTGACCGGCATCAAGGACGCCGGCACGATCGTGGCGATCAACAAGGACCCGGACGCGCCGATCTTCGAGGTAGCCGACATCGGCCTGGTCGGCGACCTGTTCCGGGTGCTGCCGGAGCTGGAAGCGGCGCTCTGATGCCTGCGCAGTCCGGCCATGAACCCTCGCAGAAGGGCCGCCCATGCGGCCCTTCTGTTTCTGGATGGAGCACACGATGAGCAAGCGGGTGATGGTCGTCTTCGGGACGCGCCCGGAAGCCATCAAGATGGCGCCGGTGGTCAAAGCCTTGAAGGTCATCCCGGGCATCGAGACAATCGTGGCGGTAACCGCCCAGCACCGGCAAATGCTGGACCAGGTCCTGGACCTTTTCGGCATCGCCCCGGACGTGGACCTGGACATGATGCAACCTGACCAGTCCCTCAGCGACCTCACGTCCCGCGTCCTCGCCGGCATGAACGAGGTGATCGCCCGGTACAGGCCGGATATCGTCCTCGTCCACGGCGACACGACCACCACGTTCGCCACGACCCTGGCCGCCTTCTACAACCGTACGCCCGTCGGCCACGTCGAGGCGGGCCTGCGCACGGGCAACCTGTATGCCCCCTGGCCCGAGGAAGCCAACCGCAAGCTCACCGGCGCGCTGGCCGCCCTGCACTTCGCACCGACTGAACGGTCGCGGGCAAACCTGCTCGCCGAGGGCGTGTCCGGCGACCGGATCTTCGTCACCGGCAACACGGTCGTGGACGCGCTGCTCGCCACGGTCAGGAAAATCGGGGACAGCCCCGGCCTGGAAGCATCCCTGGCTTCGCAGTTCCCGTTCCTTGAAACAGGGAAAAGGCTGGTCCTGGTGACCGGTCACCGCCGGGAGAACTTCGGCTTCCGGTTCGAGCAAGTCTGCCTTGCGTTGGCAGACATCGCCGGCATGGGGGATACGCAGGTCATCTACCCCGTGCACCCGAACCCGAACGTCCGGGAACCTGTCCACCGGCTGCTGGGCAACAAGCCGGGCATCCACCTCGTCCCCCCGATGGACTACCTGCCCTTCGTCTACCTGATGAACCGCGCCGACCTCATCGTGACGGATTCCGGCGGGATCCAGGAAGAAGCCCCCAGCCTGGGCAAGCCCGTCATCGTGACCCGCGAGACGACGGAGCGTCCCGAGGCGATCGAGGCCGGAACCGCCTTTCTCGCCGGCACCGACAGGGAGAGGATCGTGGAGCTTGTGCAGGGTCTGCTCGACACCCGCCCATCTTCCCGCGCGTGCACCAATGCAAACCCATATGGCGATGGCAAGGCCTCGCAACGCATCGTGGATATACTGCATGGTCAGCTGAAGACCGCCTTGGATGCGGCGGGGCATTGACCATTCGTCTGGACACAGATACAGGGACGGAGAAAACATGAACATCACCGTTGTTGGCACAGGATACGTTGGCCTTTCCAACGCCATCCTCCTGGCCCAGCACCACCGGGTGACCGCGGTTGACATCGACTCCCGGAAAGTTGACCAGATCAACCGGCGCGAATCCCCGATCAAGGACCGCGACATCGAGCACTACCTCCGTGAAGCCAGCCTCGACCTCGTCGCGACGACCGATGCCGGGACCGCCCTGTCCCAGGCGGAACTCGTCATCATCGCGACGCCGACCGACTACGACCCGGTCACGAACTACTTCGACACCAGCTCCGTGGAGGGCGTGATCCGCCAGGCCATGCAGGCCAATCCCGGCGCCCTCATCCTGATCAAGTCAACCATCCCCGTCGGCTTCACCCAGCGGGCCCGGCAGGAATTCGGGACCGGCAACATCGTCTTTTCCCCGGAGTTCCTCCGGGAAGGCCGCGCGCTGTACGACAACCTCCACCCGAGCCGGATCGTGGTCGGCGAGCGCTCGGACAGGGGCCAAAGGATCGCCGAACTCTTCCGCGAAGGCGCAATCAGGAAGGATGCCCCCATCCTCCTGACGGACCCTACCGAAGCCGAGGCGATCAAGCTGTTTGCCAACACCTACCTGGCCATGCGGGTCGCGTTCTTCAATGAACTCGACAGCTATGCCATCGCGCACGGCCTGGACACCCGCTCGATCATCGACGGGGTCTGCATGGACCCACGGATCGGGAACCACTACAACAACCCCTCGTTCGGTTACGGCGGGTACTGCCTGCCGAAGGACACGAAGCAGCTCCTGGCGAACTACCGCGACATCCCCCAGAACCTGATCGAGGCGATCGTCAAGTCCAACTCGACGAGGAAGGACTTCATTGCAGATGAAATCCTGAAGAGGAACCCGAAGACGGTGGGCGTCTACCGCCTGATCATGAAGGCAGGCTCGGACAACTTCAGGACATCGAGCATCCAGGGGATCATGAAGCGAATCAAGGCGCGCGGAGTCGAGGTCGTCATCTACGAGCCCGGACTGGGGGAAGAATCCTTCTACAACTCCCGGGTCATCCGCTCGCTGCAGGAATTCAAGGCCACCAGCGACATCATCGTCGCCAACAGGATGTCAGCGGAACTCGGAGACGTGGCCGACAAGGTCTACACCCGGGACCTCTTCGGTTCGGACTGACCCTTGGAAGTCATGGGCACACGTCAGCCACGTGGACACCATGGGCAACCAGCCACCTCATCACGATTCATAAGGAATGCCTGCCAGGCAGGGTGAGAACAGGCGCACCGCCTCATCGAACAGCTCGCTGGTAGCCCGCAGCTCAGATGGCAACCCCATGAACGTGAAAAACAGCTTCCTGCTGTTGTATCCAGGGATCGTCGCCACTGACATGTCGGATTCCGCCAGTGACGACGCCCCCCAGACCCCCATCCTGTGCTCCCAATAGAAGAGGTCGTTAAGTGCGTAGTTCATCAGTGCCTCTTTCGTCCACCCTGCAACCCGGATGAACTCCTCGAATGCCCTCTTCGTATATAGGGAGCCTGGATTGACCCCATACTTCATGGCCAGCGCGGAAGCATCGATCTCGTCGATCCTGTTATAGAAGCCCCGCATCACTTCGCCACCGAAGCCGCGGATAAAACGCGCATCCAAACCGTAGCGCCCCTGCACCTTCCTGACCCAGCCAAGCGTCCCACTGCCCCTGACATACCCCGTATTGCGCCTGTATGCCACGGCGAACCCGTCCACGAGGTGATTCAGCGGGGTCGGGGCTGGAATTTTGACAATCTCCAGGTCCAGTCCAGTTGTGCTTGCCAGCTGTGCAGCTATCAGGCTGTCGGTCGATCGATCTGATTTCCCATCCTTGCTACGCACGAACGTAAAGAGGCTTGGCTGCAGGGGCACCAGCGCGGAAAGAAGCCCCCTGCTGTCCCTGCCTCCGCTCATTCCAAGTACAGGCTTTATTCCTCTTCCTTCAAGGAATATGCGGAGGCCACCGAGGTACTGGACCAGGGAGCCGACCGCTTCCTCCCGGCTGGCCCGCTCCAGTTCCGTGCGCGGCCAGTACCTCCTTACTTCCATGCCAGGCAGTGACAGATATGTGTTGGGGGTCAGCTGCCGGACCGACTCGAACGGCGAGTCCAATCCCGGGAGATACTTCACGTCCATTCGGACGTAATTCTTCGCCGTGATGTAAGGGATGACCCATTCCCGGAGCCCGGCCCCCATGACTTCGGCGACCAATGCCGCATGTGAGGCGACCACGCCTCCCTTCTTGGCATAATAGATGCTACGGGAACCCATGGCGTCATGAAACACGTCAACGCCATCGGCAGATGCGACCAGGAGCACGAACCTGCCGGCTACCGTATCAAGCCTCTCGAAGACATCACCCTGGACCAGATAACGGCACACGCCGGAGTACACGCCTGCATAGGGATCGAAGGCATCTCCTACCAGGATTGCCTCGCGCCCACCAACGGCCACCTTCTCGACGTTGACCCTGGGGTCCACGTAAACGTCGTACCCGGATATCGGGTGTTTCTCCCATCCCCTCAAGGAATCCGGAGGTGATGTATCGCACGGAACAAGCAGGAATCCCCTCGCGTAGAGGATCCCAGGCTGGTCAACTTCACGCGCTTCTATTGCAATTTCCATCTCTGTCCAGTGACTCAGGGGGTGTCTGGCATTCCAGCCACGCTAAACGAAAACCGTCCGTTCGAGATCGGAATAGCCGCCGGCCAGCACCGTCCTCGACTTCACGTATTCGACATCCAGGTTCCACGTATGGAACCCGGAAATACCACTCCTGAATATTGCAAAATTGAAAAAGTCCAAGGCATGGAAGCCGTATCCGGCCGCCTCGGAACGCCTGATGAAATCCGAGTCCGAGCCTTTCCTGCGCCGGTCCGAGAACGGGACATCCTCCAGGACACTACGCTTCCCCGCCAGGCTGCCTCCGGCAATGCGCAGCCGCTCCCCCCTGCCGGGACGGCGGTACTGCCAGGAGCGGCCGGCCGCGCATGCCGGGTCGAAACGCACCTCGTCCTCCCCATCCAGGTAGGTGAACCCCACCGTTTTCCCGGCGATATCGATGTCGAGGAGCCGTGCCCACGCCATCATGTCCGACAGGTAGTTGGGGCCATAGATGTCATCGTCGTCGATCTTCGCCCAGTACTCCGCATCGGACTGGCCTGCCGCGAAATTGAGGCAGGAGCCAAGGCCCAACTGGCGGCTGCACTGGTAAACCGAAATCGGCTCGCCATCCCGCACGAGCGCCTTCGCGTCCCTGAGGGACATATCCCTGCCATGGAGGACAATGACCAGTTCCTTGTTCGGGTACCGGTCACGCCTGAAACGCTCGATGCACCCGGGCAGGAAATCCGGCCGCATGGTCACCAGCAGGCAGGCAACCCGGGGCATCGGTTTCCCGAACTTCCTGTCGAGCCCAAGATCGCTTGCGATGCGATCCAGCCGGTCCGCCAGGCAATTCCCGTTCAACACCTCCCGCAAGGCCAGATGGTGCGTGCGGGCCCGTTCAAGCGGATCCGAAAACAGGTGGCGCAACCTGCGAGCAACCTCCTCCGCATCACCACGGATTGGCAGATCTGCCCACCGGCACGATCCTGCAGGGCCGGATTCGGCGACAAGCGCCCCGGTCGCGATCGCACGGAGCATCATCGTCACCTTCTTCCACTCCGGCAACAGCGGGCTGGTGCGGAAGATTTCCGCACCCAGCATCCGGGTCAGGGCCGCCTTACCGACTGGCGTCAGGCAGCCGAGCGCATTGCCGACGAACTCCGGGTGGTCGCCCAGCCGGGGTCCCCCGAACTCCCAGTTCGACTCCGCCACGACGAGGCCCTGGTCCTTGAAAGCCAGCACCAGCGGATCGCTTGCGGCGCCCTCGGCGAGGTCCAGCCAGCCATCGAAGAGGACCTTCCCCCCGTTCTCCGGGGATTGCAACTGCTCCCATGTCCTGAACGGGTTGTGCAGCCTCGGCTGGATGAAGGGGCCGAGCACAGGGACAGCCTTTCCGGAAACGTCCACGAGTGCCTTCGCGACCCGATCACTGATCGCATATGAACGGTCAGCCAGTGGAGCCAGCCACGCGAAATCACCTACGTCCTCCGGATCACACCTGTACCAGACCACAGTGGGGATCCCGAGCATGCGAGCCTGTTCAAAGAGACTCCGGATAACCCCGGTGCCCCTGCCATCCTGTGCCAGCGAGTTCCTCCATCCAGCCCCCTCGGCGTGCCAGACGGTCTCCACGAGCAGGAAATCGAATTGCCATGCACGGAGCTGCTCCTCCCAGTCCGCTTCCGCCAGACGGACGACATCGACCTCATAGCCCAATTCCTGGAAGAGCTCGCTGCTGCCGATATAGGCAATGCGTCCCCGCTCCGTGCAGCCCGCCTCTTTGAGTCCGGATTCGGGCGGAACCAGCCCTTCCAGCATTTTCTCCGGCCTCGCCAGCACGCAGGTTTCATTCTGCTTAGAGGCCTTGTCAACAGTAGTGACCACGACGTCATCCGGAAGCCTGATCGGCAGCCCCGGATCCTCGGAGACGCCTTCCTTCCCCGCCGACTCACCACTGCCAAGCACAGGCACAGGAACGTTCTCACGCCTGATCTCCTCCGGTGCGCCCAGCCAAACCCTGATGCGCCTCAGCGGTGCAGTAATCCTCCAGGACGTGCTGCTCAGCAGACGCTCCTTCTCTTCCGCCAGGGCACGGGCCTGTGCCAGCACCTCATCGAGCTGGCGACGCAACCTCTTGCGCTTGCGTTCGGCTTCGGCCAGCTTCTTTTCGAGCTCCTGCACCTGGGAGGCTTCATGCTGCCCGGGCTCTCCCATCCCTTCCCTGGTCGCTCCATTCTGATTTTCCGTTGCCACTACTGCCCCCCGAAGTTCAAATGAAAACAGACGTACCAATGGTGGCTGACGACCCGATATGGACCGTCCCGGCACGCAGGGTGTCGTCATCCACACGCCAGGTATGGCCGTCCGGATCCTTCCCCCGGTAACGGGCAAAATTGAACCCGTCCGCGGCGACGAGATCGTAACCCGATTCCTTGGCGCGCCGGATGAAATCCGTGTCCGACCCACCTCTTCGCCCGGAGGAAAACCGCACCTCCTCGATGACTTTCCTCGTGCCCGCCAGGGTCCCGCCGGCCACCATCGCTTCCCCCGGCTCGCCGGCCGCGTGCTGGAGATTGGACATTTCCGCCCACGCCGGATCCCAGAGCAGCTGGTCATCCCGTTCCAGATACAGGAACATCGGCGGCTTGCCCATGAGATCCGCATGAAGGGCCTTCTGGTACATCACCATGTCGCTCGTGTAGGCAGCCCCGTAATAATCGTCGTCGTCGATCTTCATCCAGATCCCGGCAGTGGTGTGTTCGATCGCATAATTGATGCAATCACCCAGGCTTCGCCTCGGGTCCACCTCCAGCACCCTGATGGACTCATCCGGACCCACCAGGCCACGGATCGCCCGCATGTCCGCATCGCCGGAATGCACCACGACCACGAGTTCCCGGTTCGGGTAGGTATCCGACCTGAACCGCTCCAGGTTCCGTTCAATCAACCCGGGACGCTTCGTCACCAGGATATGGGCCACGCGCGGGTCGTCGCGGGCAACGGACAGGCCAAGATCCTTGGCGATACGCTCCAGCCGGTGTCCAAGCGTATGCGCGCCGAGGACAGCACGGCTGAGACGGTGCCTGAACATCATCGCTTCCAGTTCCGCGGCCACGTCCGGGTGACCAGCAAGGGCAGGCTGTCTTTTCTCCTGCGGGAATGACAGGCACAGATCGTCCAGGCCGAAGCCGGTGAACGGGTCGCCGCCATCCAGGGAAACCACGGAGCAACCACATGCTGCCGCGCGAAGCATCATGGTTGCCACTTTCCAATCCTGCTTGAACGACCTGGCCAGGAACAATTCCGCACCGAAGCACCTGAGCAGGGCGGACTTTTCCGCAGGTGTCACGACCCCCAGGCACCTCGGGGCGTATATGCCGCTGTCCTGCAGTCTGGCGAACGAATAATCGTTGTTGCTCTCAACGATCCAAAGGTTGCACTCGTCGCCATCAAGCCGGTCATCCAGCAATCCACGGGCGACTTCCCACCAGCCATCCAGCAGAACCTGGCCACGCAACTCGCGCCGTGCCGCGTCCATCAACCGTGTGCGCACGGGGTTGTGGATCGCCGGCTGCACGGCAGGCGGCAACAAGCCTGTCTTTTTCCCGCCGAAGCGGCCTTTCAGCCACTCATGGCCGGGGCCATCCACCGCATAGCAGCGGTCGACTGAACCGGCCAGCCATGCCAATCCCTCGAGGTCCCTGGCCCCGGTCCTGGCCCAAAGGACGACCGGGATCCCGAGCTCCCTGGCCCGGCTGACGAGATCGGCCAGCTCCCTGCCGGAATCGCCGTCCCGTACGAACGGGATTCCCCAGCCTCCAGCCAGGTTCCACGAGGTCTCGATCAGGATGAAATCATGGCTGCCTGGTGCGATGGCCTGGTTCCATTCGCCCTTTGCGAGCACCGTGACCTCGGCGTCGAAGGCCAGCTCATCGGCCAGTTCCTCGCATGCGACGACGGCGATCCGCAGCCATGGTTCAGCCCGTCCATGGTAGCGGCGACCAGGTCGCAAGCATCCGGCCTCGATGAGATCCGGCAGGTACAACCCGACCATCGCCGCTTGCAGGCCCAGCACGCGATGGCTGTCATTGATATCCCGGGGCGGTTCCGTCGCCAACAGGGAAGCAGGGAAACCTTCCGGGAAAACCTTCTGGCCAGCCACTGCTTCCCCGGGGGATTCCTGCTGGACCTGATCCTGCGCCGGACGCCTGCGGAAGATCCCGCCACGCAGCAGTTGCACGATCCAGCGCATTGGAGCCGTCAGGCGCCATGACGTACTGGCATGGATCTCCGCGATGTGGGATTGCAGTTCCCGCACGCGCGCCTGCAACGCATGTACTCTCGCCTGGAGGCCCTCCACCCGGCCCATCAGGAGGGCGACCTCCCGGCTCCTCCGCTGCTCAGGCCGATCGGCCTGACGGTCTCTTCCGTGGTCAGTCATCCGCGCCTCCCGGACACCAAGACCTGCGATTCACCGCACCGCCATGGCACGAAGCAACCAGGGCATGGGCATCCACTCATCCGGCCGGCTGGGCCTGCTGTTGCTTTCCCTCCCCGAGGGACTTGTAGAACGCCAGCGCGTCCTTGACATCGCCGGAGTACACCAGCCTCCCGCCATCCATGACCAGCGCCCGGTTGCACAGTTTCTTCGCGAGCTCCGTGTTGTGACTGGCAACGACGACGATCTTGCTGCCGTTCACCCGGTCAACCAGTCTTTCCCGCGCCTTCTTGACGAAACTGAAATCACCGGCGCCAAACCACTCGTCCAGGAGCATGATGTCGTGCTGGACTGCAGTCGAGATCGCAAAGCCGAGCCGCATCCTCTGGCCTGCCGAGAGGGTAAGCAGCCTGCGGTTGGCCAAGTGCTCCAGCTCCGCGAATTCCAGGATCGAGTCGACCAGCCCCTTGATCACCTTCGCCTGCAGGCCCATCGCGGTGGCGCGCAGGTAGATGTTCTCGAGGAGGGTCCCCTCCTGGTTGAACCCAACGCCCAGGTTGAGCAGGGCCTGCCGTGACCCGACGACCTCAAGGCCACCGGACGTCGGCTGGAATGCGCCTGACAGCACCCTCAGCAAGGTCGTTTTCCCGGCGCCATTCCTGCCGAACAGCGCCACACGCTCGCCCTCGTTGATCTCGAAGCTGATCCCGTCGAGGATGCGCGCGAACCTCCGCCTCGGCAGGGCCGTGGCCGCCGACACCAGCATGCTGGCCCACGACCCCCCACGCCTTTCCGGCTGCACGTAATACGGGACGTCGAGCGTGACGCCATTTACCTTGATGTACGCGCCCATACCGTGCCCCTATATCCACAATGGAACGAACCTTGCGTAACGCCGGTACAACAAGGCCGCAAGGCCCCATCCCGCTATTGTCATCACCGCGATGTACCAGTACGTCTGGGGCTGGATCTCATACCCGAGCATGGGGGCGCGGACGATGGTAATCAGGTGATAGGCAGGGTTGAGGTGGACAGCCCACCACCACAAGGATCCCGGCTGGAACCTCTCCCCGACCCAGATGATCGGCGTGAGGAGCATCCCGAAACGCAAGGCGGTATTCACCATCTCGGCGGCATCCGCGAACCGCGCGCCGATCAACGACATGCACACCGATACCCACAATATGTTGGCGATGACCACGGGGAGCGTCACCAGCATCGTCACCATGGTCGAGACATGCATTTCCGGTGACCATATGAGCACGCCCGCGACCACGGGCAACGAGCACACGAAATAGAAGAACGCCTTGGCCACGGCCCTCAACACGAAGTCGGTGAGCCTGACCCGCCCGTCCATGATGAAGGGCTTGTGCCCTCGCAGAACAAGGACCGAATCGGTCAGGCACTGGACCATGAACCGCCAGACGAGGTACCCGATGCCGAGGTACGGGATGTAGAACTCCGGTTCCCGTCCCATGATCGTCGAGTAGACCCCGCCGATCACGGCAATGAACACCAGGACCGGGATCGGTATCCAGGCCAGGCCAAGGACATTCCTCCGGTACCTGGTGACGATGTCAAGCCAGCCGGAATAGGTCCAGAACTCGGGGTAACGGACGCTCCCCTTCAAGTGCTCCAGGATCGACGTCATGCCTCAGGCTCAATAACAGGAATCCGGGTCGTCGGATCAGGGCCAGCCTGGTGCAGGCGCCTGCGGGCTAGCCGGGCGGATCGCACATGCGCGGCCACCCCGGTCACCGCTGCCCCTTCGGCAGGGACAGGCAGGACACGCCCGACCCGGATCGGGGGGATGCCATGCCTGGGACCAGCCGGGCCGGCCTTCCGGCATGAACCACGATGCCCCAACGGCAGGTTCGGCTTCCTGCTGCCCGATCCATCCCCAATCCGGTTGTCATCCGCCAATTTTACCACCCTGCCCAAGGCCCGCACGGCTTGGCCTGGTGCGGCACGAACAGGGCAAACCCGGCTCCGGCTACGGCAGATGCGCGCAAACACGGCAGCCACGGGAAAAACAAAACGGCTGCGCCGCCAAGACGGCGCAGCCGCTCATCCAAGGGGTGGTCATTGCTGAGCGGGCTCGGCAACAGACTTCTTCTCCATGATCGTGATGTAGACAGAAGCCGTAGCATCCGGATCTTTCAACTTCGGCTTTTCGCCACGAGGCCGCACCAGGATGGACACCGGCAAGACTCCCTGCTTGCGGAAGTTCACCCTCACCCCGCCACGATCTTCCTTGGCCTTGCCTGCCTTATAGCCGGCCTGGGCCATGGCTTCTGTCACCTGCGCCAGCACCGTATCCACATCCGCCCCCTTCACTTCGAAGAAGGCTTGCCGCTGCTGGCGCTGGGACTTGCTCGTCAGCCTCACCCGGTCATAGCGCAGCGTGTGCTCGAACGGGAAGGTGATGCCCTGCCCATGGATCGTGATGGATGTACCAGGAATCGCAGGTTCGACGGCGACCGTATTCCCATCCGTCATGACCACGGGCTCCGGTGCGGGCGCGGTCAGCCCTGCAGGCTCCTCCGGCGCGGCGGCCGGCCCCTGCGGCGCCTCGGTTCGCTGGCAGGCCGCCAGCACCAGGCAGAAACCTGTAATCACGAGAAGCTTGTGCGTTTTCATATCCGTTGCCTCCAATGGAATCCCGAGGAACTCAGAGCCGGAAAGTCTGTTCGTCGCGTGGCAGCACGCCCTTCACGTCGAAGACGATACCGCCGGGCTTGAGCATGGCCTTCACGTCCAGCGTGGCCTCCGCCCCCACGAACTGCCGGTGGGCCACGGCCAGCAGGACCGCATCATAACTCCCCGGCGCCGGGGCTCCCACCAGCTCCACCCCGTATTCGTGGCGCGCCTCCTCCGGGTTCACCCACGGGTCATAAACCTCCAGGCGGGCATGGGTCGGACGCAGCTGCTCCAGGATGTCCACCACCCTGGTGTTGCGGACATCCGGGCAGTTCTCCTTGAAGGCGAACCCCAGAACGAGGATGCGCGAATCGACGATGTTCAGGCGCGCCTGCGCCATCAGCCGCATCAGCCGGTCGGCCACGTATGGTCCCATCTCATCGTTGATGCGCCGGGCAGCGAGGATCAGTTCCGGGTTGTAACCGAGCATCGCCGCCTTGTGGGCCAAGTAGTACGGGTCCACGCCGATGCAGTGACCGCCGACAAGGCCGGGCACGAACGGCATGAAGTTCCACTTGGTGCGCGCCGCGGCCAGCACCTCGTGGGTATCGATGCCGATGCGGTTGAAGATCCGAGCCAGCTCGTTCATCAGCGCGATGTTGATGTCGCGCTGGGTGTTCTCGATCACCTTGGCCGCCTCGGCCACGCGGATGGAACTGGCCTTGTGCGTGCCCGCGGTGATGATGGTCCGGTACAACTGGTCCACGAACTCGGCCACCTCCGGGGTCGAGCCGGACGTCACCTTCACGATCTTCGTGACGGTGCGTTCCTTGTCGCCCGGATTGATCCGCTCGGGGCTGTAGCCGCAATAGAAGTCCTCGTTGTACTTCAGGCCAGAGACCTTCTCCAGGACCGGCACGCAGACCTCCTCGGTCACGCCCGGGTACACCGTGGACTCGTAGATCACGATGTCGCCCCTCTTGAGCACCGAACCGATGCTCGCGCTGGCCTTGAGCAGCGGGTCGAAGTCCGGCCGGCGCGCACTGTCGATCGGCGTCGGCACGGTGATGATGTACACGTTGCAATCGCGGAGGTCATCCAGCCGGTCCGTGTAGACCAGGTTGCCCGCGCCCCGCAGATCCTCGCTGGAAACCTCGAGCGTGCGGTCGATCCCCTGCTTCAGTTCCTGGACGCGGGTCGCGTTGATGTCAAAGCCCACAACCGGCATCCGGCGGCCGAATGCGACCGCCAGCGGCAGTCCCACGTAACCCAGGCCGATGATTCCCAGGCGGGTCGAAGAACGATCCATGGTTTCTGTTTCCCTGTTGGATGGTTGATTCTCGATTCAGGCATTCACTGGTGCACCGCCCGTTCGATCGCCTCCTCGACTGCAGGCGCGATCTGCGGCGCAAGGCTGCGCGTGAAGCTGGCGGTCAGGTGGTGGCGGTCCCGCCAGATGACGGCATCCCCATGCATGGCGGGGCACGTGTCGCCACTGCAGATGTGCCGGTTCAGGTCCAGGAGCACCACACCCGGCACCTGCTTCACGGCGGCCAGGATCGAATCCGGGGTGCGCGTCGCCCGGTCGTAGCCGGTGTCACACGCCCCGGGGACAACCCGTGGGGCACTCAGGCAGTCGGGAACATCCCTGGCCATCCACGGCGTGTCCGCAATGGCCACCACGCCGGCTCCCATTCGCCGCAGCCTACCCCAGCGGCTGGCCAAACCGTCCGCGAGCATGGCCTGGCTCTGCTGGGCACTGTTCGCGCCATGCGCATTCTGCCCACGCGACTGGCTGGTGACCACGACCGTCGGCGCCAGTTCCTCGAGCCTGGCCATCACCCGGCGGTTCCATTCCGTGCAGGCTTTGTATTCACGCCCTCCGGACTGGACAGCCGTGTCCGAAAAAGCGCAGGCGGACTTGGTGAAGGTGTACAGCGCCCACCCCCTGGTCTTGGCCAACGCCTGCAGGGGCGGCAGCCACTGGGCCGCATGGGAATCGCCGGCCAGCACGATCTTGATGCGCGAGCTGGTGTCCCCGTAGACGCAGAACCGGGGCTCGCTGGACGCCTGGTCCACATGACATCCGTCCCGGTACACATCCGGGTTGTCGCGCCTGGCGGCAAGCGCACGCTCGCGCAGGTTGCCCGGGACCGGAAGACTGTCGGGCGCCGGGACCTTCACTTCTCCCATGCCCTCCACCCCGAGGCCGGCAAGCGCCCGGGCCATGGCCGGGGCCATGGTCCGGGCATACGTGGCGGTCAGGTGCGAGCTGCTGTCGCGATACACGACCAGGTTCCCGACCACGGCCGGGCACGCTTTCGCCATGCAGATGGCATCCGTCAGGTCCAGGACACGCACGTCGTTCCGGCGTTCGGCCAGCAGCAGGACGGGATCGGGGCCGGCCAGGGCCTCATCCCGCGGGCGCTGGCAATTCGCCAGATCGTCCCGCCCCTTGCAGGTGTTGCCCATCCTCGGTGTGCCGCGCAGCACCGCCACCTGCATCCCCTGCACCTGCCTGCCGGCCAGGAATGCCTCCAGGCTGTCCGCCAGCATGGCAGCACGCTGCGTCCTCCCTGCTGCTCCCTTCACCCGGGCATTCACGGACTGGGCCAGCAGCAGCAGGTCGGGCTTGAGTTCATCCACCCTGCGCGCCACCTGCTGCCGCCACTCCCGACAGGCCGGGAAGCCGGAACCATCATTCTTCACCGGCTCGGCCTTGCCCATGGCACAACCGGTCTTGGCGAAGAGGACAAGCCGCCACCCGTTGGCCAGCGCCACCTCCTCCAACGCCGGCTGCCACTGCGCGGCATAGGTATCGCCAACCACGACAACCTTGAACCGGCCATTGCGGTCGCCGTATTCGCAGGCCCGGAGCCTGCTGTCGTCGCCCCGGCTCAGGCATCTGCTGGCATACGGCGCAGGTAAATCATCCCTGGCCACTTCCGGGCTGGGTCGCAGGGGCATGCCCGGCATGGCTTGGACTCCATCGGTCAGCGCGGCCGCCCCGGGGTACTGGCTGGCACCACCGGACTGGCTGGCCGTGGCGGCCTCCAATGGAGCATCCTCACCCGCCTGCCACGGCCGCTGCGCACCCCAGCCAGCGCCCAGGCTCAGTAGGATGCAGGCCGCGCCCACCAGGAACGGCTTCCAGGCCGGATCCGGTTTCCCCCTGGCCGGGTGCCGGAACGGGTCCTCCACCAGCGTCTTGCTCAGGTGGGCCATCGCCCAGGACACGACGAAGATCACCACGCCATCCAGCACGTCCGGGCTGCGCCCGGACAGCGCGCTGTAGGCGATGATGACCGGCCAGTGCCACAGGTACAGCGAATAGGAAATGTCGCCGAAATACTGCATCGGCCGGACCGCCAGCAGGCGGTAGCCGCTGGCCAGCCGGCCAGAATCACGCGCCGCGATCACCAGCGCCGTGCCCACCACCGGCAGGGCCGCCGCATAGCCCGGGAACGGCGTCCCCTTGCCATAGGCCAGCACCGCCGCGGCGATCATGGCCAGGCCGATCCAGCGCACGGCCTCGCGCACGCCCTCGCCCAGCTGCCGCCAGCGCGTGGTCACCGCCAGCAGGCCACCCACGCCCAGCTCCCAGGCACGGGTGAAGGTCGAAAAGTACGCCAGCGCCGGGTTGGTCCAGGTCAACCACACCGAGTACGCCAGGGAGGCCGCCACCACCGCGGCCACCAGCCAGGCGAACAGGCGGCCGGGGTTGACGCGCCTGGCCACCGGCAGCAGGCCCGCCAACATCAGCAGCAGCGGCCAGAAGATGTAGTACTGCTCCTCGACCGACAGCGACCAGAAATGCGTGAGCATCGCCGGCTCGGATTCCGCGGCAAGGTAATCCACGGCCTGCCGCGCCAGCCACCAGTTCTGCACGTACAGCGCGCTGGCCACGATGCCCTGCGCGTTGTCCTGCCAGCGCGTCATCGGCAGCAGCGGCGTCAGGAAGGCGACGGCGATGAGCACCACGGTCGCCGCCGGCAGCAGGCGCCGGATCCGCCGCGCGTAGAAATCGCGCACGTGGATTCGTCCCGTGGCGGCGTAGTCCCGGAACAGGATGCCGGTGATCAGGTAGCCGGAAATGACGAAGAAGACGTCAACGCCGACATAGCCGCCGGGAAGCAGCTCCGGCCAGATGTGGAAGACCAGCACCGCCAGCACTGCGATGGCACGCAGCCCCTGGATTTCCGGGCGGAATCCGCTTGCGGACAGACTGCCTCCCTGTCTGTCGGTGTTCGCTGTCATCCGGCAACTCCTTCGATCAGTGAGATGATGCGGCCGGCATAGGCGCCGTAGCTGAAACGCCTGCGCACGTGTTCCAGCGCGCGTGCGCTGAGCTCCGCATATTGCGCGGGATCGGCATGGATGCGCCGGACCATGCCTTCCACCTCGGCTGGTTCGGCATACAGCGCACCCTCGCCGAAGACATTGCGGAACTTGTGCGGCAGGATCACCACGCATCCGCTGGCCATGGCTTCCAGGATGGAACGGCCGAAGGCCTCCACGATGTGTTCGTTGTCGTAATAGACGAAGAAGTCGATGCCCGCCAGGAATTCCCTGACCGGCATGCTGCCGTAGGGCAGCAGCTCCCAGTTGGCCGGGACGTCCCGACCGTGCAACAAAGCCGCACAGGTTTCGGTTCCACCCATGATGCGGACCCGGATATCCTCGGCCTCGGGATAGGCCGCCAGCAGCGCCCGGGCCGAGCCCGGGAACTTCATCGCGTTGTCGCGGGAATAGCGGCCAATCACCGGGACAGGCCCAAGGCGCCTGTCGCGGACGGCCCATTCGTCCACGTCGAGGATGCCGGGCACGTCCTGCGGATCCAGCAGCGCAGGCGGCACCAGGGTCTTGATCGCATCGCGCACATGCGGCCCCTGTGGGGCCCAGATGCCATCCACGCCGAACAGGTGGCGGGCGTTGCGGATGCAGTCTCCGACCTGGTAGCGCAGGTCGCTGCCGTCCAGTTCGCTCGGTGACTGGTTCGCCACGATCATCAGCCGGTGCACCTTCCAGCCCATCGGATGGACAGGTGTGAACTGCAGGATGGGCGGATAACGCAGGATGGCCAATTTGACTTCCACTTCGTCGCCCATGACCAGCTGGTCAACGATGCCTTCCCGAAGCAGAGTCCTGATCTGCATGGATACGGGCCGCCTACTCTTCTCCATGAGCCAGAATGCTTCCAGATGCGCGACACCGATCCGTAGCCCCCTAGCCTTAAGCGCGTGGATCTCATCGATCATGGATGCATGCTGACTGCAGTGATCCCGCCAGTCACTGACAAACACTACATCGTAGGCATTGTCTGCCAATTTCGCCCTGTCAATGACGAAACGCCGCGGCACCGGATATTTTCTGGGTGCATCGTAGGCCGGGAGATACGGCGACTCTTCTCCAGCCGAGACCTTCCCATGCCAGAACTCGTAGGCGCCTCGATAGCAGGTACGGGCCGGATGATGCCAGCCAGGCTTGAATTCCGCTCGCGACAACGAATTTGGCTCCAGACGGATAATCGAAAGCGGTACCCTCTTCGCCACGTCTAACAACGCCAAGGCACCAAACGCTGCGCTAATCCGGTAGGCATATTCTGAATCAGCACCCTTGCGTACACGATCAAAATATCCAATCCGGTCGCGCACATCCCTGAGCCGGAACATGAGGGAAGAGGCATTTTCCCGGATGTGTTGCGCTCCCGGATTGCCAATCACCATTTCCGGATCGACGCGAATGCATTCGCTCCGTGTCGCCATCAGGCTCTTATCTTCCAATAGCGGCCGGACCTGCCATTCGATGCGCCGGGGGTGACTGAAATCGTCCGAGTCCTGGAAGGTCATGAAGTCGCCGCTGGCCACCTGCATCGCCGTATTCCGCGCCGCATAGGTGCCCTGGTTGATCTCGTGCCGGACCACCCTGACACGCGGATCCAGCCGCTGACAAGCCTCGAGCACCTCCTCGTGGCCTGCCGGCGAGGCGTCATCGACGACGATGATCTCCAGGTTCTGCCAGCTCTGCGCCAGCAGGGACCGTACCGCGGTCAACAGGTTGATCCCCGGCTTCCATGCCGAGACGACGACCGTCACCTTCGCGGCACTGGAATCCACCGGCGGCACGCTTGCACAGAGGCGATCGAACCTCACGCAGGGCCCATCCATGAGCGACAGCGGCTCCAGCCCGTGCATCTCGAATTCCCTGTTGAAGGCCTCCAGCCATCGAGCTTCATCTTGTCCACCGAGGGCCGGATTCAACAAATCAGTCCTGATGTGGCGTCCGGAAGTTTTATGCAATGGAAGAGCATCAGCAAGACGTCGAGCGACGGAAACGCGGCGCATACGGATAGCGGTGTCTATGAACACCGACGACATCTGCTTGTCGAAAACGTTGCCGCCGTGGATGTCGAACATGGCCATGGCGAGCGAAAGGGCATTTTCCTGATCGTCCGGCAGCCAGGTCTGCAATGCCAGCGTGCGCGCAAGGCGCAGTGTCCACGATGGATCCAGTGCGGCCAGCTGCGCCATGACCAGGTGGCGCCGATGCGGACTGCGGTAGGACTCCGCCAGGTGCATGACCCCCTGCAACGAGAGCCTGCCGCGGGACGCCGCATACGCCAGCAGCTCGCGTCCGTTGACCGAGGCCGTCCGCCGGATGGTGTCGTCAAGGCACGTGGAATCCTTCCGGGCCAGGGCCCGGTCCAGATACTGTTGGAAGATGTTCCCAGCGCCTCTTTTTTCTGTCCCGTCCGTCGCCCGGGATTCCTTATCCCCGCCCCTGCCATCCAGTCCCAGCCATTCGGCGAGGTGTTTCCCGGCATACCTGGACTTCAGGTAGTCCAACCCGGACTCGACCTGGCGGCGGAAGGCTTCGGGGTCATTGGCCAACCGCCGGATGACCCCAAGGACTTCCACCTCATCGGCCCCGATCACGGCATTGCCGAAGCCGGACGCCAGTTTCTTCGACGTGATGACGACGCAGCCGGAGGCCAGCGCCTGGGCAACGATGCGCTCTGGAATCGGGCCGCGCCCGGAATCGAAGTGGACATAGAAATCACACGACGCAAGAAGGGTCGCGTAATTGTCCCATTCGGCCGGGAGCTGTGACCAGTTCCCGGGCCAGGGATGATTCGCCAGGGCGGATTTCAGCCTGGCCGTGCTTCCAAGGAAACAAACAGCAACTTCATCTGTAGCCGGGTATGCCTGCAGGAGGCGTGTCGAGGGACGGGGCACCTCGCCCGGCAGGTTTTCCAGCACGCGCCCGATTACCGGCCGGCGTCCATTGAAATTGCGCATCGGCACGCGCCAATGCGCAGGCTCCACGACCACGGGATACGGCCTGGACGCAAGCCTGCCCACCTGCTCCTTGAGTGCCTCGACCACAGTCCGTCGGGCAGCCCATTCCACCGGGCCCTGTATCAAACGGGCCGCTGTCCTTTCACAGGCTTCCGGGCAGTACCACGTCCTCCCACGCGCGTCCTGCATGGGTTCGTCGGCGACGATCACCACGCGCCGGGCACGCAACGCGCACTCCAGTCCGTCGGCGAACATCAGCACCTCGGGACTGCGGACGACCACGACGTCCGCCTCCGACTCCTCGCCCGGCACGACTTCGTGCACTTCCCCCTTGTGGATCATCGCCTGGAATGGCTGCCACAGGGGCTCGACCTTCCTCAACGCCAGGGCGCGGAAGGAGCGGACATGGACGATGCCCACCTTCAGCCCCAAGGACAGGCAGGCATGGATCTCGTCGCGAAGCGAAGCCAAACGTGTTTTGTCTCCCCGTGGGCACAGGTCATCCATGAAAACCACGTCGAACCTGCCAACCGGGGTTGCATTGCCAAGGATGCTGCCGGGAGCCGGGAATGACCGCGGAGCATCCGGCCGTTCTTCCAGGCGCAAGCCGCCCCCTGAGGCCGCCAGTCCATGCCAGTATCCAAAGTTGCGCCGGTATGCCCTCATGGCCTCGTCATTGCGCCATGCAACGGCATCACCAACGGGATCGACCACCCCATCACGGCGCTTGATGACAACAGGCATGTCCATGTGGCAATGCGCCTTGTCATCGAAGGCGCGCAGCATGCGCTGCAGGTATTCGACCTCGGCCCCGTCACGCACGGAATCATAGAACCCGATCCGCTCCAGGACCGGCCCGCGCCGGAACACCGTGGAACAGGGGTCTTCCTGCGGCCCGATCGGACCGATCCTGTTGAAGACGAGATTGACGTCGCAATGCAGGGCTTTGCCAGTCACGCCCACCAGATCCGGGCGTTCAAGCAGGCTCGCGACCTGCATTTCGATGCGCTGCGGATGGGACCAGCTCTCCGGGTCATGACTGGTGACGAATTCACCGGAAGCAAGGGTAAGCGCAGCGTTCCTTGCGTGGACCTCCGCCGCACCGCCTGGCACTTCAACCAGCCGGATCCGCGGGTCCATGGCTGCCAGCTCCCGCAGGGCCGGGGCACTGGCGCCCGTCGCATCGGCATCGACCAGCAGGATCTCCAGGTTGCGCCAGGACTGGGCGAGCAACGAGCCGACGCCCGTACGCAGAGAAGGACCCGCCTGCCGGCACTCCGCGATGACCGACACCAACGGGCCGTCGTTGATGGCATGTGGCGCTTCCGCATGCAGGCGGTCAAATGGCGCTGCCGCCTGCACCGTGCTCCCCGCCAGCTTCAGTCCAGCCAGCCGGTTGCCAAGCAGCCCGAATAGACGCTGCTCCCACGTCGTTGCGTCGGAAAACGGGGTCTGGCGCCGTGGATTCAACAGGTCGCAGCTGCGGATGCGAACCTGCAATCCAGTGCCGACAGCCTTGTATGCTTCGAACAGCCTGTGGGCCAAGCGGTATTCGCCAAGGTCGTAGGCCAGGCTCTGGTAGATGCCCAGGCTCCGGGCGTCGAAATCCGCCAAACCACGCGCGCGGCGCGCCCATTCGAACAACGCAAGGGCCCGCTCCAGATCCCGACGTTCGCGGCTTGTCCGCGCGGACGCCCGGGCCAGCGCAAGAAAGTCGCCCACGGAAACGTCACCCGCCCGCAGGCGCCCTGGACTGGAATCGGCCTTCCGGTTGTCGTGACCCAGTGCGCCAGCCAGTTCCTCCAGGACCATGCGCCCGCCTGTAGCACGCAAGGCCAAAACGTCCAAGGCCCTGCGCGAAGCCGTGCGCAGGGCCAGGATCTCGGCCGCATGGGGATCGGGATGCCGCCTGGTCCATGCGAGGTAATGCCGGAGCGATTGCCGCAGCAGACCTTCGCCAATCCCGGCCGTCACCCGGGCGGGTCCCTTCCCGGCCATGCCATCCCGCTCAAGACCTTCCATGCTCATCGGATGAAACAGCTCCCCACTCCATCAATACGGTCCTGTCTCCGATGGCCACCGGTTTGCCCAGTTTCGGGTATGCCTCAAGCCACGAATCCAGGATCTCTTTTTCGTCCTCGCGATTGATGTCATCGAACACGACGACGCAGCCATTGGAGAGACTGCTCCCAAGGACCGGAAGCGCCGGATAGCGGGCGCGCGGCCCGGTGGCCTTGGGTGGCCCATCAACCAGGAGCATGTCGATCCCGGACAGGTCGCGCCAGGCTTCCTTGCAATACCAGGGAAACACCTGGCCATCGAACTCGATGTCTTCCAATGGAGCCAGCCGCACGTCGGCTACGTCCAGCAGCCCGTGCCGGCGCAGGTCGTCCCGTGTTTGCTCCGCGAACTTTTCCTTGTGCTCCAGCGCGACCACCTTGCCGCCGAATTCGCGGGCGGCATAGGCCAGCCAGACCGTGGAAACACCACTCCCGCATTCCACGATGGTCCGCGGCCGATGCTCCAGGACAGCCTCGATCAGCCTTTCCAACGAGACGGCATCGAGTGCCCAGCCGCTCATCATCGGCAGTGATGCCGGGGGAGAGAACCGCTGCTGCAGCCGGTTCATGGCATTGATGTCGTTCAGCAGCGGGAACCGCAGATCCCCATTGTCGATGGCGTGGGTCACCTTGTCGATCTTCGCTGCCAGCCGGGCCTCGATGTTCCGGTCGATTTTTTCCAGGAGCCCCTGCATGGCTTCGCTGCGCGCCGACACCACCTCCCTGGCCGTCTTCAACTCGGACAGGGCCCGCTTCACATGCTGGTCGACACTTCCCGACTGGCGGCTGATTTCGGCCAGCATGTCCGCCACCTGGTCGAGGGATTGCCTGAACCGCTCGATGGCCTGGACAGTCTGGCCGGTGCCTTCTTCCTGGGACGCCAGCCTGTCCTCGACGCTGCCAAGCAGATCGGCCATCTGGCCACCCTGGCGGAGAAGCTCCGCCAGTTGTTCCAGCAGCCATTTTTCAAGCTGCGCGTGCCGGGAAACCGCCTTCTGCTCGTTCTGATCCAGGGCTTCCTGCAGGCTGCGATCCAATTTCGCCAAAGTGCGGGACAACCCTTCTTCCTGCCCAGCCAAACGCATGTTCAACGCCGGCAGTGTTTCGTCGAGGGATCGGGAAAGCACACCCATATCCGCTTGGAGCCTGTCAATCCGCTGTTGCACCTGCGCCAGCTGGTCCTTTGCCTTCGAAACAGCCTCCCCGATGGATTCCTGTGATTGGGCATGCTCCCGGTATGCGCCGAGCAGCAATTCCCGATAACCAGGCAATCCCCACCGCACGAGGTCTCCAGCCAGACGTTGCTGGGCACGGGACAGGTGGTTCACGCTGTCCTCCAGCCGTCCCTGCCTGCCGGACAGCCGGTCCAGGCCATCCTTCAGCCGCATCTGCTCTTCGGCCAGCAGGGACAGCCCCTGCCCGGTCGCCCGATGCAGGACGATCAGGTAGCCCACGCGCCGGAACACCAGGAGCAACAGGAGGGCAAATGCGCCACCACCAGTGGCCACGGCTCCAGCCACAAGCCATTTCGATTCGAGCCAGAGGCCAAGCAACAGCATGGCCGCACAGGCAGCTCCCGTAACAAAAACCGCCACCCTCTTGCCCCATGGGTTGGACGACAACCACGTCACCCTTCTCTGCGGACTCATGATCCAACCTTCGCCTTATCCGGAAGAAAACCGCCTGCCATGATCATCGGCTGTTTCGTCCCGGAGCCGGCCGGGTAGTACGCCATACCTTCACGTTAACGGACGTCGGCATGCACCCGGCAGCCTCCGCCACGCCTCCGAAAAACAAGTGAAAAAAACAATGCCGTGTTATTGGAAGATCCGGTTGCGTCTGCACGTCAAACGACATGCCTACGCACCCTCCCGCAGGGCCCCGTCCAGGTCCGCGCGCAGGTCATCCACGTCCTCCACACCCACGCTCAGCCTGACCAGGCTGTCGGTGATGCCCAGCCGCTGGCGCTTCTCCGGCGGGACCGAGGCGTGGGTCATGATCGCAGGGTGGTTGACCAGGCTTTCGACGCCGCCCAGCGATTCGGCCAGGGTGAAGATCCGGGTGCGTTCACAGAACCGCTTCGCCGCCTCGGGGCCACCCCTGAGTGTGAAGGAGATGATGCCGCCGAAGCCGGACATCTGGCTGCGGGCCAGCTCGTGCTGCGGGTGCGACGGCAGGCCCGGATAGATCACCTGCTCCACGGCCGGGTGGCCTTCGAGGAATTCCGCCAGTGCCTGCGCGTTTTCGCAGTGCGCGCGCATGCGCAGGTGCAGCGTCTTCAGGCCACGCAGGCCGAGGAAGCTGTCGAACGGCCCCTGCACGGCGCCGCATGAGTTCTGCAGGAAGGCCATGCGTTCGGCCAGTTCGGCGTTGTCGCCGACCACCACCATGCCGCCGACCATGTCGGAATGCCCGTTGAGGTACTTGGTGGCCGAATGCACGACGATGTCGGCGCCCAGCTCGAGCGGGCGCTGCAGGATCGGCGAGGCGAAGGTGTTGTCCACCACGACCAGCAGCCCGTGCCCATGGGCGATCTCGGTGATCGCGCGGATGTCCACGATCTTGAGCATCGGGTTGGTCGGGGTCTCGATCCAGACCAGCCGGGTCTTTGGCGTGATCGCGGCCTCGAAGGCCGCCGGGTCGGTCAGGTCGACGAAGCTGAAGTCCAGGCCCGCGCTGCGCCGGCGTATCCGCTCGAACAGGCGGAAGCTGCCGCCGTACAGGTCGTCCATCGCGATGACGTGGTCGCCGCTGTCGAGCAGCTCCAGCAGCGTCGCGGTCGCGGCCATGCCGGAGGCGAAGGCGAAGCCGCGGCTGCCGCCCTCGAGCCCGGCCACGCCCCGCTCCCAGGCGAAGCGGGTCGGGTTATGCGTGCGCGAGTATTCGAAGCCCTGGTGAACGCCCGGGCTGGACTGGGCGTAGGTGGAGGTGGCGTAGATGGGCGGCATGACCGCGCCGGTGCCGGGGTCGGGCGACTGTCCGGCGTGGATCGCCTTGGTGCCCACCCCCCAGGACGGGCTGTCGCCGCTGCCCCTGCGGTCCCTCGTCATCGCTTGGATCCTGTACCAGCCTGGAATCGCCTGATTCTACTATGCACCCGCGCCCCCGATGCCAAGGACTTACTGCACGCGCCTGCGCAGCCAGTTCAGCAGGTCGATCCGGGTGATCAGGCCGAGGAATTCCTGGCCGTCGACCACGATCGCGACGTGCCCGCGGTCGAACACCGGCAGCAGGGCCTCGACCGGGGACTTGACGTCGAGGATGTCCAGCTTGCTGACCATCGCGGTCGAGACCGGGTCGCGGAACCGGGACTCGTCGCCGTACACGTGCAGCAGCACGTCGCTCTCGTCGATGATGCCGACGATGCGGTCGCCGTCCATCACCGGCAACTGCGAGATCTCGTACAGCTTCATCCGCTGGTAGGCGGTGGTGATCAGGTCGTTGGGCGCCACGACCACGGTGTCGCGCTGGCGATAGGGGCGCATGATCAGATCACGCAGGTCGCCATACTGCTCGCGCTCCAGGAAGCCGTTGTCCAGCATCCAGTAGTCGTTGTACATCTTCGACAGGTACTTGTTGCCTGTGTCACAGACGAACACCAGCACCTTCTTCGGCTCGGTCTGTTCGCGGCAATACTTCAGCGCCGCGGCCAGCAGCGTGCCCGTGGACGATCCGCCGAAGATGCCTTCCATGCGCAGCAGCTCGCGCGCGGCGTGGAAGCTCTCGCGGTCGGTGATGGGGTAGGCCTTCTTCACCCGGCTGAAGTCGGAGATCGGCGGCAGGAAGTCCTCGCCGATGCCCTCGACCATCCAGGTGCCGGACCTGGTGCTGAGCGTGCCCTCGTTGATGTACTGGGCGAGGATGGAGCCGACCGGGTCCGCGAGGACCAGCTCCACGTGCGGCGCGTGCTTCGCGAAGCAGCGCGACAGGCCGGTCATGGTGCCGGAGCTGCCGCAGCCGAACACCACCGCGTCCAGCCCCCCGACCTCGGCCATCTGGCGCAGGATCTCCGGGCCGGTGCCGAACTCGTGCGCGGCGGGGTTGTCCGGGTTGCCGAACTGGTTGATGAAGTAGCCGCCGGGGGTTTCGCGGGCGATGCGCTCGGCGAGGTCCTGGTAGTACTCCGGGTGGCCCTTGGCCACGTCCGAGCGGGTCAGGATGACCTCGGCGCCCATGGCCTTGAGGTTGAAGATCTTCTCCCGGCTCATCTTGTCCGGGACCACCAGGATCAGGCGGTAGCCCTTCTGCCGGGCCGCGAGGGCCAGGCCGAGCCCGGTGTTGCCGGCGGTGCCCTCGACGAGGACCGAACCGGGGCCGATGTCGCCGCGGCGCTCCGCGGCCTCGATCATGTGCAGGCCGATCCGGTCCTTGATCGAACCGCCGGGGTTGTGGCTTTCCAGCTTGAAGTACAGCTCGCAGACGCCGGTGTCCAGGCGCTGGGCCTTGATGATGGGGGTGTTCCCGATCAGTTCGAGGACGGATGCGTGGATCGTCATGCGCTTGCGGCTGCTCCCGCCAGGAATGGGACAGCCGCGATTATGGCATCCGCCGCGCGACCGGCCCCTCCCGGGCCGGCGGGATTGCTCGCGGGCGACGGCGACAGACGAGGATGCCGCCGCCGCCCGCGGCCAGGTAAAGTCGTCAATTCTTCAGGGCGTCGTACATCCGGACGAGGCGATCCTTGGCAGCCAGTTTCTCACGCTTCATCTGCGCGAGGGTGACGTCGTCGATCGGCAGCACCCCCAGTTCGGCATCCATGACCTTCTTGTCCAGTTCCTGGTGGTGCAGGTACAGCCGCCGGAACTCCGGGTTGCCCTTCATCAGCGCCTCGATTTCGGCCTGGGACTGCCCTTCGAACATGGGAACCTCCTCGTGAAATACAAACGCCCCGGCCGGCAGGCACGGGGCGTCATCGTGGGGTTGCGTCCGGACCGTCGCGGCGGGCTCCTCCGGGAACGCCGCGCGGACATGGATTGCGGCATCTGGTTCCTTGGGCAGGGCTGCGTCGCTCATCGGTCCGGCTCCAGCCCGGACGGGCGGATCGGGAAAGGCCGCCGTCCGGGTATCCGACCCTACTCCTTCCCGGCGGGAGGGGCAAGGATCACCCGGCAAGTCCCTGATTCTCCGTACAGAAACGTGCCGGCGCCGGCGCGCGATGCGCACACATCGCAGCAACCCGTTGATTATTTGCATTTTCATGAATCAGCCCGGGCCGGGGCCATGCCCCGGCCCGGCGATGGCGGCAGGGCCGGTCAGGGCTGCTCGCCCAGGACCTTGAGCAGCTCCTGCTCCTGGCGCTTGAGCTCGGCCTCGCGCTCGCGGGCCGCCTTGAGCCTGGCCGCCTCCCTGGCCGAGACGTTCTGCAGGACGGTCTCTGCCTCCTGGCGCGCGGCAGCCTCGGCCTCGGCCATCTGGCGCAGGCGCTCGGCCTCCTCCGCCTGGATCTGCGCCTGGATCCGCAGGCGCTCGGCCTCGGCCCGGGCCAGCGCGGCCTCACGGCGGATGGCCTCCAGCTTCAGCTCGTTCAGCTCCCGCTCGAGCCCGGCGATCTGGCGCCGCATGAGTTCGGTCCGGGTGGCCAGCTCGGCCGTCTCCACCCGCCATTCGGCCAGCTGCAGGGCGTCGGCACGCTGACGGCTGCCAGCCGTGGCCAGCGCGTCGACCGCGCGCCGTGCCTGGAGCCGCTCGTAGGACGCCAGGCCCGCGGCCGCGGCGTCGGCATCGAGCGCCTGCAGGCGCTGACCGAGCCGGGCCACGTCGGCATCGGGGTTGGCGGCCTGCACGGCGGACGCCGCCAGCAGCAGGCCGGCAAGGCAACACTTCCACATCCGGCTCATTTCCCGTCCTCCCTGCGCAGGCGTTGGCGCAGTTCCTCGATCTCGGCCTGGCGCTGCGCCAGCTCCGCCCGGACCGTGGCCTCGTTGCTGCGGGCATGGGCAAGGTCCGCCAGCGCGGCCGCGCGGTTGGCCAGCACGCGAGCTTCCTGCTCGCGCCCCGCCGCGAGCGCCGCCTGGGCCGCGGAAAGGGCGGTACGGGCGCTGGCCAGCTCGTCGCCGGCGTACTGGTCGGCGTCGGCGTTCTCGGCGCGCACGACCGCCTGCTGGGCCAACTGGATCTCCCCGGTCGGGGGCGGCAGGCTGGCGCATGCCGTGAGCGCGAGCACGCATCCGAATGCCGATGCCTGCAGGATCGTACGGATTTGTGCGAAGCTTTGACTCATAGGGGAAACCGCCGCAAAGGGACTTCGGTCATTGTCATCGGCCCGGGACGGCCGTGCAACGCTCCTGCCAGGGCATTGGGGGAAGTCAATGGACATCGGCTACTTCCTGAAGCTGATGACGGAAAAGAACGCGTCGGACATGTTCCTGACCACCGGCGCGCCGGTCTACATCAAGGTGGAAGGCCGGCTGTACCCGCTGGGCAGCACCGGGCTGCCGCCGGGGATGGTCAAGAAGATCGCCTATTCGCTCATGGACGAGGGGCAGGTCCCCCAGTTCGAGCGTGACCTGGAGCTGAACATGGCGATCTCGCTCCAGGACTCGGGCCGCTTCCGCGTCAACGTGTTCAAGCAGCGCGGCGAGGTGGGCATGGTGATCCGCGCGATCCGCAGCACCATCCCCACCATCGAGGAACTGCAGCTGCCGCAGGTGCTCAAGGACATCGTGATGACGCCGCGCGGCCTGGTGCTGATCGTCGGTTCCACCGGCTCGGGCAAGTCGACGACGCTGGCGTCGATGATCGACTACCGCAACTCGAACATGCCCGGGCACATCCTCACCATCGAGGACCCGATCGAATACCTGCACCGGCACAAGAAGTCGATCGTCAACCAGCGCGAGGTGGGCCTGGACACCCACACCTTCCACAACGCGCTGAAGAACGCCATGCGCGAGGCGCCGGACGTGATCATGATCGGCGAGATCCTCGACGCGACCACCATGGAGGCGGCCATCTCCTTCGCAGAGACCGGCCACCTGTGCCTGGCCACGCTCCACTCCAACAACGCCGACCAGACGATCGAGCGCATCCTCAACTTCTTCCCGGAGGCGGCGCACCGGAACGTGCTGATGAACCTGTCGCTGAACCTGCGCGCGGTGGTCTCGCAGCGGCTCGTGGTCGGCCTGGACGGCCGCCGCCTGCCCGCCACCGAGGTGCTGATCAACACCCCGGTGATCCGCGACCTGCTGCGCCGCGGCCAGGTCCACGAGATCAAGCAGGCGATGGAGGACTCGCTGGAGGAAGGCATCGAGACCTTCGACCAGTGCCTCTACCGGCTGTACAAGGAAGGCCGCATCGACCGCGAGACCGCGCTGCGCGCGGCCGACTCGCGCGAGGGCCTCGACCTGAAGTTCAGGCTCTCCGAGGGCGCCACCGGCGAGCACGACCCGTACGCGGACGTGTTCGACACCGGCACGACCTGAGCCCGGGCCCGCGCGGCCGGAACCCGGCGTGCGGGCCCCGGAACCTCAGGCCTGCGGCGCGTCTGGCTGCCGCTCCGGGCGCGCCGCGTCGAACGCCGGCAACGCCAGGCAGGCCTGCTCGATCCGCACGATGGTCGGGTAAGGCGACAGGTCCAGGCCGAAGCGGCGCGCGTTGTAGACCTGCGGGACCAGGCAGCAGTCGGCGATCGTGGGCACCTCGCCCCCGCAGAATCCGCCGGTGGCGGGATCGTCGCGCAGCATCGCCTCCAGCGCATCGAAGCCGGCCGCGATCCAGTGCCGGACCCAGCGGTCCCGCCCGCCCTGCGGCACGTTCCATTCGCGCTCCAGGTACTGCAGCACGCGCAGGTTGTTGAGCGGGTGCACGTCGCAGGCGATGAGCTGCGCCAGCGCGCGCGCGCGCGCGCGGCCGCGCGCGTCCGCCGGCAGCAGCGGCGGGTCGGGCCAGGTCTCGTCGAGATACTCGAGGATCGCCAGCGACTGGCTCAGCACCCGGTTGCCATGCTGGAGCACGGGGACCAGGCCCTGCGGGTTCTTCGCCCGGAACTCGGCGCGGTGCTGCTCCCCGCCCTCGCGCACCAGGTGCACCGGGACGATGTCATAGGACAGTCCCTTGAGGTTCAGGCCGATGCGCACGCGGTAGGCGGCGCTGGATCGCCAGTACGAGTACAGGCACAGTTCTTCGCTCACGCCGGGTTCCTCCTGTGCGGCATCGCCGCGATGCACGGGGTGGACACGGGGCAGTGCGGTGGCGACGGTCGCTCAGCCGTCCGGGTAGCCGGGGTCGCCATCGCCCTGGAACCCGTTGGCCCGGAAGGTGAGCACCAGGGTGTCACGGTGCCCGACGCCCTCGCCCGCCGGCTGGATCGGCGTGGTCTCGTGGATCACCCGCTCGTCATCCATGAACAGCATGGACCACGGCTCGAGCAGGGTGAAGCGCCGGCCGACCGGACCGTCGGCCTCGAACACGCGGGTCTCGCCGCCCTTGATGTCCTTGCGCGCGACCAGGAGCACCGCCACGAAGTCCACGCCGTCGCGGTGCGCGCCTTCCGGGGTCGGCCGGCCGATGCCACCGGTGGTGTCGATCCGGAACTGGTGGGCCTCGATGTACCAGGGCTGCTCGCCCTTGAGCGCCGAGCACCAGCCGGCCAGCGACAGCAGCAGCGGCCGCCACGCCGGCAGCGCGACCGTCTCCGGCCGGATCGGCTCGAACCAGCGCAGCATGCCGCCGTGCAGGGCGTTGTATTCCACGGACTGCCAGTGCGCGCGGTGCGGGGTCTGCTCCAGCGTCCCGCCCCTGGCCACGAAGCACGAGTGGCGGCGACGCCGGTAGCGGCCGCCGTCCTTGAGGTAGTTGTCCGGCGGCAGGTCGTCCCAGGACGGGACCATCGCCGCGAAAGCGGCCGGATCCACGCCCGCCAGGGCCGTGAGCGCGTCCGGCGCCAGCGCGGCGTAGCCGTCGCTGCGGACGTCGTCGAGCGCCCTGTCGAGGGGGGAATAGGAGGGCGTGAACAATCGGCTCATTGACATCGGCGGATTCTAACGCCGGCGGGGCCGGCGCGCCCCGGTTCGGCCCGCGCCTGCGGACCCGGGCCCGGAAAAGCACAAGGCCCGCCAGTGGCGGGCCTTGTCGTTTTCCCGGCATCCACCGGATGGATGCCGGATGGATCTGGCAGCCCCGGATGGATTCGAACCACCGAATGCCTGAGTCAGAGTCAGGTGCCTTACCACTTGGCGACGGGGCTGTGGAACCAATTGTAGCGCCATTGCGTCCGCAATGGCAGGGGGCCGGTCAGCGCTTGGAGTACTGGGTCGCGCGGCGGGCCTTGTGCAGGCCGACCTTCTTGCGCTCCACCTCGCGCGCGTCACGGGTCATGAAGCCCGCCTTGCGCAGCTCCGGCTTGAGCGAGGGGTCGTACTCGACCAGCGCACGGGCGATGCCGAGCCGGATGGCGCCGGCCTGGCCCGTCGTGCCGCCGCCACTGGCGGTGGCGACCACGTCGAACTTGTCCAGCGTCCCGGTCAGCTCGAGCGGCTGGCGCACGATCATGCGCGCGGTCTCGCGGCCGAAGAACTCCTCGAGCGAACGGCCGTTGATGGTGATGTTGCCGCTGCCCTGGCGCAGGAACACGCGGGCGGTGGAGGACTTGCGGCGGCCAGTGCCGTAATTCTGGGTGATAGCCATCGTTTAGATTTCCAAAACCTGGGGCTGCTGGGCGGCGTGCGGATGCTCGGGACCCCTGTAGACCTTGAGCTTCTTGAACATGGCCCGGCCCAGCGGGTTCTTCGGCAGCATGCCCTTGACCGCGATCTCGATCACGCGCTCGGGATGGCGCTGCAGCGCCTCGCTGAGCGTCTCGGTCTTCAGGTTGCCGATATAGCCGGTGAAGCGATGGTACTTCTTGTCGGACAGCTTCTTGCCGGTCACGGCGATCTTCTCGGCGTTGACCACGATGATGTAGTCGCCGGTATCGACGTGCGGGGTATAGACGGGCTTGTGCTTGCCACGCAGGCGGCGGGCGAGCTCGGAGGCCAGTCGGCCCAGGGTCTTGCCGGTGGCGTCGACGAGGTACCAGTCGCGCTGGACGGTCTCGTTCTTCGCGGTGAAAGTCTTCATGGCGCGATGGCTTCTCGGTACATGGTCGGGCTGATTCCGGCGGGCCGGAACTTCGCCTCGCGTTGTGGGTACGGCGGAAAAGAAGCGGAATTGTACGAAGCCCGGACTGGCATGGCAACTCCCCCCCCCTGCCCGCTGGCGTCGGGGGCCGGTTGGCGCGACCATTAAGCCCCCTCCCGCGAAGTACCGACATGACCGCCGCAAGCCGTACCCTCTCCCCGCTCGACCGGCTGCTGGTCGAGGCCCAGCGCGCGCTGGAGACGGTGCTGGGCGAGCCCCGGGCCAGCCGTCCCAACCCCGCGGGCGACATCCCCGATGTTCCCCTCGACGAGGCCCAGCGCCGGCACGCCGCCGGGCTGATGCGGATCAACCACGTCGGCGAGATCTGCGCCCAGGGCCTGTACTTCGGCCAGGCCGCCGTCGCCCGGGAGCCCGGGACCCGGGAACACCTGCTGGCGGCCGCCCGGGAGGAGACCGACCACCTCGCCTGGTGCGCCGAGCGCCTGCGCGAGCTGGACAGCCGGCCCAGCCTGTTCAACCCGCTCTGGTACGCCGGCAGCTATGCGCTCGGCGCACTGGCCGGGCTGCGCGGGGACGGCTGGAACCTGGGCTTCGTGGTCGAGACCGAGCGCCAGGTCGAGGCCCACCTCGACGAACACCTCGAGTCCCTGCCCGAGGGCGACCAGCGCAGCCGGGAGATCCTGCGCCGGATGAAGATCGACGAAGCCCGGCATGCCGACAACGCCGAGCGGGCCGGCGCCCGCGTCCTGCCGCAGCCGATCCCGGCCCTGATGGCCGCGGCCTCGAAGGTGATGAAGACCATCGCCTACCGGATCTAGGCCACTTCGCGCCCTCGCCCCGTCCTGCCCCCTCCAGGCGGGGATGGGGAATCCCAAGGGCGCAAGCGGTGGTGGTGATGCCGGATCCCCCGCCCTCGCGTGCAAGGAAGGGGTGACGATGGCGGAGCTTGCGGCGCATGTCGAGCCGCCCGCGGGCGTGGGAGGGCTGGGCGGCGATCCGGCGCTGTACCGGCCTATCCCCCGCCTATCCCCCTCCCACGCGTGCGGGGGAAGGTCACCTCTGCGCCCTCTCCCATTGCCAAGCGTGGCTCCCTCCCCCGCGTGCGGGGGAGGGTCGTCCGCTTTCGCCTGCGGGCCGGCGTCTGGCATCCCCCTCTCCCTCGTGCGGGGGAGGGGCCGCGTCCCCAATGCGGCGGCAGGCGATTGTCACCCCTCCCCCCCGCGTGCGGGGGAGGGCCGGGGTGGGGGCAAAAGGGACACGGGGCACGCAACAAAACGGCCGGGCCGGCCCCGGGACCGGCCCGGCCGCGTCGAAGGCCGGGTGGCGATGCGCCCTGCCGGGCGCGCAGGATCACTCGACCAGGTTGCGGCCCTGGTAGAGCTCCTCGATCTCGCGCTTGAGCCGCGCCTCGATCTTCATGCGCTCCTTGAACGACAGGTTCCGCGCCTTTTCCTCGAACAGGTAGTCGTCCAGGTCGAAGTCCTTCACGTGCATCTTCGTGTGGAAGATGTTCTCCTGGTAGACGTTGACGTCGATCATCTCGTACCGGGCCTTGATGTTCTTGGCCAGGTAGTCCTGGATCGAGTTGATCTTGTGGTCGATGTAGTGCTTCTTGCCTTTGATGTCGCGGGTGAAGCCACGGACGCGGTAGTCGATGACCACGATGTCGCTTTCCAGCGACTCGATCAGGTAGTTCAGGGCCTTCAGCGGCGAGATCACGCCGCAGGTGGACACGTCGATGTCGGCGCGGAACGTGGCGATCCCGTTGTCCGGATGGGTCTCGGGGTAGGTGTGGACGGTGATGTGCGACTTGTCCAGGTGCGCCACGACCGCGTCCGAGATCACGCCCTTGGCATCGGCCTTGTCGATCACCGGCTGCTCGGAGATCAGGATGGTCACCGAGGCGCCCTGCGGCTCGTAGTCCTGGCGGGCGACATTGAGGATGTTGGCGCCGATGATGTCCGCCACGTTGGTGAGGATCTCGGTGAGGCGGTCGGCGTTGTATTCCTCGTCGATGTACTCGATGTAGCGCCGGCGCTCGTCCTCCGACGCCGCGTAGCACACGTCGTAGATGTTGAACGACAGCGACTTGGTGAGGTTGTTGAAGCCCTGGAGCTTCAGTCGGGGGAGCGGTTTGACCACGGCCGTCTTCCAGTGCAGTCGGGCAAGCGAAGTGGCGAATTATGCGACAAACCGCGCCTGGATGTCGGAATCCGGCCGGCGGAGGCCCAGCGGTTTGCTCCCCGGGCCGGGACAGCCTAATCTCTGGCCTGCCCCCTGTTCCATCAACTCCATTGAACCCTACACCCGTGGCCCTGATCAGCAGCTTCCGACGGCCAGCGCACCCGCTGGCCCCGTCCCAGTCGACCATCGAGCGCTTCCTGGCCCACTGCCACCGCCGGCGCTACCCGCCGCGGACCGAGGTCTTCCGCCCGGGAGACCCGGCCGGGACCCTGTACTACGTGGTCAGCGGTTCGGTCAGCATCATCACCGAGGAGGATGACGGCCGCGAGCTGGTCCTCGGCTACTTCGGCCCCGGCGAGTTCGTCGGCGAGATGGGCCTGTTCATCGAGACCGACGTGCGCGAGGTGATCCTGCGCACCCGGACCCAGTGCGAGCTGGCCGAGATCAGCTACGAACGCCTGGTCCAGCTGCTGGAGTGCAGCCTGGCCGGCGAGGCCACCTCGATCCTGTATGCCATCGGCGCCCAGCTCTCCCGCCGCCTGCTCGACACCAGCCGCAAGGCCGGCCGGCTGGCCTTCCTGGACGTCACCGACCGGATCACCCGCACCCTGCACGACCTGACCCGTGAGCCCGAGGCGATGAGCCATCCCCAGGGCACGCAACTGCGGGTATCGCGGCAGGAGCTGGCCCGGCTGGTGGGCTGCTCCCGCGAGATGGCCGGCCGGGTGCTGAAGAAGCTCCAGGCCGACGGCAAGCTCTACGCCCGCGGCAAAACGATCGTGCTCTACGGGACCAGATGAAAGTCCTGCACTTCGGCCCCCGGGGTGACCTGCCGGACGCCGACCTGCGCAGCGCGACCCTGATGGACGCGGACGACGTGGCCGGGCTGCTGACCGAGCTCGGCTACCCCTGCGACCGCACCGAGGCCGAACGGCGGATCCGCACGATCATCGAGAACGACCGCCAGGCCCTGGTCGTGGCACGGGTCGGCGGGGTGGTCTCGGGGCTGCTGGCGCTGGACTTCATGTACTACCTCCCGCTGGGCACCACCACCTGCCGGATCACCGCGCTGGTGGTCACCTCCTCCGCGCGCGGGCAGGGCCTGGGCCGGCAGCTCGTGCTCGAGGCCGAGCGCCGGGCCCGCGCCGGCGGCGCCACCCGGCTGGAGCTGGCCAGCGGCTCGCAGCGCAAGGACGCCCATGCCTTCTACCGTGCCGTCGGCTTCAGCGACGGCACCCTGCGCTTCATCAAGCACCTCGGCGACGCCTGAGCGGATAACGGATTCCTGACCCGGCAGCCCATAATCTCGGGCTTTCCCAGACCCGGGTGCACGCTTCGCATGGAGTTCGGCGAGCAATTCCTCTGGTTCGTGCTGGTCGGCCTCGGTGCGCAGCTGATCGACGGCGCGCTGGGCATGGCCTTCGGCCTGCTTTCCTCCTCGATCCTCCTGGGCCTGGGCCTGCCGCCCGCGGCGGTCAGCGCCAGCGTGCACACCGCCGAGGTGTTCACCACCGGGGCGTCCGGGGTTTCCCACCTGGTCATGCGCAACGTGGACCGCAGGCTGTTCTTCCGGCTGGCCATCCCCGGGATGGTCGGCGGCGCGACCGGGGCCTACCTCCTGACCCGACTGCCCGGCGAACTGGTCCGGCCCTTCGTCTACGCCTACCTGCTGGTGCTGGCGGTGGTGATCCTGCTGCGCGCCTTCGGCAGGCTGGTCCCACAGGGCGAGGTCCGGCGGGTCCCGGTACTGGGCTTCGTCGCCGGCCTGCTCGACGCCACCGGCGGGGGTGGCTGGGGCCCGATCGCCACCTCCACCCTGCTCGCCCGCGGCGGCAAGGCCCGTCACACCATCGGCACGGTCAACGCCGCCGAGTTCCTGGTGACCCTGGTGGTCTCGGTGACCTTCCTGCTGACCATGGGCTTCCAGCACCTGCAGATCGTGGCCGGCCTCTTGGTGGGCGGCATGATCGCCGCACCGCTGGCCGCGGTGTTCGTGCGCTACGTCAACGAGCGCTGGGTGCTGTTCGCGGTGGGCCTGCTGGTGCTGGCGATCAGCAGCTGGCAGATCACCCGGGCGTTCCTCGCCTGAAGCCTCCAGGCGGGGGCAAGGAGTCCCCTCGCCCCTGCAGACCTCCTTGCGCCTGCTCCCCGCCCAGCCCTCGCACAACCACTCCGTCCCGCCCCCGGCCCGCACTACGATCCCCTCCCCCGTTTGCGGGGAGGGGCCGGGGCGATTCAGGCCGGCATTACCGCTCCCTCCCCCGTTCCCGGGAGAGGTGAGCCTGCGTTCCGACGGGATCGCCGGCGCGGTGGCGGCAGCCCCAGTTGAGGATCGGGGTGCCCGGCGGGAGCACACGCCGGAACATGGCCACGTTCGAGGCCCTGGGGTTGACCACGACCGGCGACCTGGCCGCCCTGAGCAGCGGCAGGTCGGCACTGGAATCGGAATAGGCGATGTCGATGCGGTCGTAGCCGTGCTCGCGCAGCATCCGCATCTTCTCCTCCGCGTGGCAGTGGCGGATGGCGATGATGGCGCCGAGGCGCCGACCGACCACGGTGCCGATCACCGGCACGTGCTCGTGCGCGACGAAGCCGAGGATGGCGCGCGCCAGTTCCGGCGGCGCGCCGGTGGCGATGACCACGCGGTCACCCGCCTCCAGGTGCCGGCGCAGCACGTCCAGCGCGACCGGCAGCAGTCGCGCCCTGATCTGCCCCGCCTGCAGGGCGACGTAGCGGCCGATGGCGTCGTCCAGCATGCGCCCACGCGGCATGCCGACCGTGCCGATCCAGATGAAGCCGGAGATGCCGATGCGGCGCGTGGGCAGGAACGCGACCATCGGCCCGAGCACCGGCGCCGCCAGCAGCGCCAGCAGGGTGCGCCACCAGCTGCGCCGGATCAGCCACGCGCACAGGTGGCCGCCCGAGTCGCCATCGTAGAGGGTGTGGTCGAAGTCGAAGACGACGACCTGCGCCCGATCGCGCGCTGTCGTGGATGCGGGAGTCATGCCGGGAAGAACAGCCTCCGCAGGGCGGCGCCGGGATCGGGCTCGCGCATGAACGCCTCGCCGACCAGGAACGCGTGCACGCCGGCCTCGCGCATCCAGCGCACGTCGTCCGGGGTGTGGATGCCGCTCTCGGTCACCAGCAGGCGGTCGCGCGGCACCGCGTCGCGCAGCGAGAGCGTGGTCTCCAGCGAGACCTCGAAGGTGCGCAGGCTGCGGTTGTTGATCCCGACCAGCGGCGCCGGCACCTGGATCGCCCGCTCCAGTTCGTCGATGTCGTGCACTTCCACCAGCACGTCCATGCCCAGCTGCATCGCCAGCCCGGCCAGCTCCTGCAGCTGCAGGTCGGACAGCGCGGCGACGATCAGCAGGATGCAGTCCGCCCCGAGCATGCGCGCCTCGTGCACCTGGTACGGGTCGATGGTGAAGTCCTTGCGCAGCACCGGCAGCGCGCACGCGGCGCGCGCGGCCTGCAGGTACGCGTCGGAACCCTGGAAGAAGTCCACGTCGGTCAGCACCGACATGCAGGCGGCGCCAGCCTCCTCGTAGCTGCGCGCGATCGCGGCGGGGTCGAAGTCGGGGCGGATCACGCCCTTCGACGGGCTGGCCTTCTTGGCCTCGGCGATCACCGCCGGCTGCCCGGCCGCGACCCTCGCCTCCAGCGCCGCGGCGAAGCCGCGCGCCGGCGGCATGCCGGCCGCGCGCGCGGCGACCTCGGCCAGCGGCAGCACCGCCGAACGGGCGGCCACCTCCTCCGCCTTGCGGCGCAGGATGGCCTGGAGGATGTCCTCGCGCTTCGGCGCTGGGTTCAGCAGGAACCTGTTCATGGCATCAATGTCCGCACGGCGCACCCGTTGCGCCGGACCATCGCGCCCGCCGGTCCACCGGACCTGGCAGGCAGGCCGCATTTCACGCGGGCGTGGTGTGGATTATCGCGCGGTTTCGCCGCTCCCGCGCTGCCGGCCGCCCTCGCGGTCCCAGCCGTATGCACGCTCGACCCGCGCCACGCGCAGTTCGAAGTGCCGGTACCATTCCGCGCGGCCACGCTCGCGCGCGGCCTCGTGCTCGACGTGCCGGCGCCAGTCGCGGATCGCCTCCTCGCTTTCCCAGTAGGAGACCGTGATGCCGAACCCATCGGCGCCGCGTACCGACTCCACCCCGAGGAAACCGGGCTGCCGGCCCGCCAGCTCGACCATGCGATCGGCGGTTTCCCCGTAGCCCTCCTCCACGCCGGTGCGCGTGGAGCTGAAGATCACGGCGTAGTACGGCGGCTGCGGCAGCCTGGCGAACGGCTCGTTCATGGCATCGTCCTCTGCACGGGGACGCGATTATCCTCCATCGCCCGTGATCCGGCGGGTGGCCTCGACGAACTCGCCAAGCTTTGCCATGGCGGCCCCGGAGGCGATCGCCTCGCGCGCCATCGGCACGCCATCGGCGATCGAACCGGCCACGCCGGAGACGTACAGCGCCGCGGCGGCGTTGAGCACCACGATCTCCAGCGGCAGGCCCGGCCTGTTCTGCAGCACGGACAGCACCATTTCCCGCGACTGCGCGGCGTCGGCCACGCGCAGGTTGCGGCTGCCGCCCATCGCGATGCCGAAATCCTCGGGGTGGATCTCGTACTCGTGCACCTCGCCGTCGCGCAGCTCGCCGACCATGGTGGCGGCGCCGAGCGAGATCTCGTCCATGCCGTCGCGGCCCCAGACCACCAGAGCGCGCTCGGTGCCCAGCTGCTGCAGCACGCGCACCTGGATGCCGACGAGGTCCGGGTGGAACACGCCCATCAGGATCGACGGCGCGCCGGCGGGGTTGGTCAGCGGGCCGAGGATGTTGAAGATCGTGCGCACGCCCATCTCGCGGCGCACCGGCGCCACGACCTTCATCGCCGGGTGGTGGATCGGCGCGAACATGAAGCCGATGCCGGTCTCGGCGATGGTCCGGGCCACCTGGCCGGACTGCAGCTCGATCCGCGCGCCGAGCGCCTCGAGCACGTCGGCGCTGCCGGACTTCGACGAGACGCTGCGGTTGCCGTGCTTGGCCACACGCGCGCCGGCCGCGGCGGCGACGAACATGCTGGCGGTGGAGATGTTGAAGGTGTGCGCGCCATCGCCGCCGGTGCCGACGATGTCCACCAGGTGCGTGCGGTCGGCGACCTCGACCCTGTTCGACAGCTCGCGCATCACCTTCGCCGCCGCCGCGATCTCCCCCACCGTCTCCTTCTTCACCCGAAGCCCGGTGAGGATGGCCGCGGTCATCGCCGGCGAGACCTCGCCGCGCATGATCTGGCGCATCAGCTCCACCATCTCGTCGTAGAAGATCTCGCGGTGCTCGATGGTGCGCTGCAGGGCTTCTTGCGGAGTGATGGGCATGGCTGGAACCTGGTTCTGCGGTGTATGCGGTTGCGGGATGGCGCCTTCAGGGCCTGTCACGGAAACGGGTGCGGAATTGCGGTGTCTCCCTCCCCCACCCCGGTCCTCCCCCGCAATCGGGGGAGGGAGAACAGTCCGCCCGTGGAAGACGGCGTACGATCCGCTTGCCGGGGTCGCCTCTCCCGCCCCGGCTGGCGGGGGAAGGCCGGTACGGGGGCATGGCCGGGATGGACATCCGCATGGCACCTCATCGTCTGCGCACGGACTGCTACGCCGGCGGCCGTTCCAGGAAATTCCTGAGCAGTGCGTGGCCGTGCCCGGTCAGGATCGACTCGGGATGGAACTGCACCCCCTCGACCGGGTGCTCGCGGTGGCGCAGGCCCATGATCTCCTCGAACGAGCCATCCTCGTGCTCGGTCCACGCGGTCACTTCCAGGCAGGCGGGCAACGTCTCGCGCTCGACCACCAGCGAGTGGTAGCGGGTGGCCTCGTAGCCGTCCGGCAGGCCGGCGAACACGCCCTGTCCGGTGTGCCGGATCCGCGAGGTCTTGCCGTGCATGATCCGCCTGGCTCGCACCACCCGGCCGCCATAGGCCTGGCCGATGGCCTGGTGGCCGAGGCACACGCCGAGGATCGGGATGCGTTCGCCGAGCCGCTCGATCACCTGCAGCGACACGCCCGCCTCGTCCGGCGTGCACGGCCCGGGCGAGATCACGATCCGCTCCGGCGCCAGCGCCTCGATCTGCCCGACCGTCAGCACGTCGTTGCGCTCCACCCGCACCTCGGCGCCCAGTTCCTGCAGGTACTGCACGAGGTTCCAGGTGAAGCTGTCGTAGTTGTCGATCATCAACAACACGGGCAGACCTTATTTTGCAGTCAACCTACTGACTGTCTCCATGCATTCATGCCCAATCTGACGGATACAGGCCGGAATTGGATTTCCCATCGGGACTTCCTTCCCATCCACATACATAACCCAACCCAATGCATTTGCCCGACTAATTCTGAAATAATCTTCAGGTATTTCAGGGTCCACATGCGCACCCCCATCCTTGTTGGCAACGCTTAGCACCAAATCCATCCTACTAAATGTTCGTACATTAGGTATGCGAATTACGGGCATACTCCACCAATCTGAAAATGGAACCTGATTAGCCCCGACCCTCAGCCGCCAGTCGCAGGATGTGCGTCGCCCACCGCCGAGCATACGGCCACCTGAAGGCCACGAGGTGGCGTCATGAGCATCAATTCCGTGCAGTTCCAGGCTGGCCTGTCCATGGCCGAGTTCATCGCCCGCTACGGCACCGAGGCCAAGTGCTACCGTGCCCTGTACCAGTGGCGTTGGCCGCAA
>Ga0207865_100508_pt1 | contig 41946 bp, 45 predicted proteins | sample HigsolmetaAR204D_FD_184836 | JGI IMG/M metagenome (GOLD analysis project Ga0207865, IMG submission 184836) | Ionic liquid and high solid enriched microbial communities from the Joint BioEnergy Institute, USA - AR20-4-D (SPAdes) (version 2) ...
GACCAAGTTTAGGTAGCTTAATTTTGTTATCTATAATGGCAATGTTTCCGTTTGTATATTTAGTCGTGTAAGATTGAACCTTATTCTTTTTGGACTTGAAGCGAGGTGCATCGTTTTGCTTCTTAAAAAAGCGAGAATAAGCATCAGCAAGATTTTTAAGAGATGTCTGTAAAGCAATGCTGTCTACCTCTTTTAACCAAACAAGTTCTTTCTTTAGTTGTGTTAATTGATAAGAACAAGAGTTGTAAGTTAATCCTTTACCTGTTTCTTGATAGGTTTCATTCCATTTTGCTAAAAAGTGGTTAAACACAAATCGACTACAACCAAAAGTTTTAGTGATTAGGATTTCTTGTTCTTTAGTTGGGTAAATTCTAAATTTATATGCTTTGTTTACCAACATTGATTTTCACCTCCTCAGTTGTGTATTATTATAATATACATTGATTATATCATGTATTATTTTAATACACAATATGGAGGTTAAAAAAATGTCGCAAGTTTTGAATATGCGTTATCCAAAAGAATTATTGAAACGAATTGACGAGTTCAAAGAAAAGAAGGGTTTCACAACTCGTACCCAAACAATTATTTATCTTATTCAATATGCACTTGAACAGTTGGACAATAGAGATGGTAAGTAGTCATCCCTTGTTCAAAGGCGATTCATCTCCCACCTACTCACTTTCGTTCCTTGGGGTGGGAGTCTTCTCGCCTAAAACGATAAAAAAGGGCTGACAGCACACCGTCCTTCAGCCCTTTTGAAAGACATTTAATTTAATTTCCGTACAATGCATTTCTGGTTTTCCAGTCCTTGCTAACAGCGCTTAGAATATAATAAACGGTTCCAATCGGATTCCCTCTCTAAACTAATTGATTACAAAACTCGAATAATTTTGGTACGAATTTGCTCTTTTTCGACATCCACATTGATGACACGAACCAATACCTTGTCGCCTTTTTTCACATTTTGAAACTTAAGGTGCGGTGCAAGACTGTCCACGCCTTCTTCTAGGTTGACGAATATTCCGTAATCCTGAACACCTGATACTTTTCCAACGTATTCACCGTTTTTCGTGTATTTCTTTGCACATTCAGGGAACGGATTTTTTAGTAGTGCTTTCTTGGAGACGACTACCTTTTTGTTTTCCTTGTCGATTTCCATGACTTTTACTCGAATGACGTCTCCAACTTTGTAAACTTCTCTGAGGTCATCAATCCATCCATAGGTAAGTTCAAAAACAGGAATATGAACGTCAATTCCTCCAATATCTCCTATAATGTGTCCTTGATGTACTTCTCGAATAGCGCAATAGATTTTGTAGCCAACATCAATATTCTTCAACGTGATATTAGCCATTTGCTCTCTGGCTTGCTTTCTGGAAGCCACAAATAGATTATCTTCTTTAGAGAAACTTAGTACTTTAAAAGCAATTTCTTTTCCTGAAAGAGAACGGAATTTGTTAATTGCCTGTTTATCTTCTGGATCAATACCTGATTCGAATAGAGGGATAATGCCTTTGATTTCATCAAAACGAATAATACCGCATAGTTCCTTTTTATCTCCCAACTTGATATTCTCAAAACCTATTAATTCACCTTTTAGAATCGTACTATTTTGATATGCAGACTGTATTTCTCGCCATTTTGGGTTTTCTTGGTTTGGAATTTCCTCTGGCTTAATGTTTTCAGGATTAAAACCTTCAATCAAAACATTTAAAACGTCTGACATGTAAAAACACTCTCCTTTTTTAATTTTTATATATTTATATTTAATTAATTAGTAAGCTAATTAGTTTGTCAGATTAAGAGAATTACCAGAAACTATCGTCATCATCATTGCTGATAGTTTTACTATTAATATTAATATTATTTTTATTTTTAACATCAATATTATTATTAGTTTTATTATCATATTTATTAATGATTTTATGATTATTCATATCATTAATGGTAATTTCGCTTTTAATATCGCTAGTTTTATTAGTATTAGCTATGCTATTACTATTGCGATTATTTATACTATCGCTATCTAGATTTATACTTTGATTGTTATTGTTTTCGATATTACTATTGTTATTAAAATCATGAATAATAGAATTATTACTATCATTTTTGACACCTTCTTCATCAATTTTTTGTTTGTCTAACACGGATTTTAATTTTTGAATCCAATTTCTATGAAAATATATTATTTTAAAACTTCTTTCTTTTTTTACGCCCCCGTCTTCCCAGTCTCTCCTTGTTTCCCAGTCCCTTGGTATGAATTTACCTACACCTTCAAACGGTCTTTGTGGCACACCATCTTTAAGTAACCGACAGATAAAATGAAATCTTTTCATTTCATCCTGCAAGTAAGTATAGTGATACCGATATTCTTCTTTTTCGGTATCCCGATATGTTTCAGGGAATAGGTTAGGTAAAAAGATTTTGTTCTTATAAGTGGCTTGTCTCATCACTATCTGGTCTTTTCCAAATTCCTCTGCGAATTCTTTAGCATCTTGAGCCGACAAACCACAGAAAGCAATTTTATTGCGACAAGAAGTTAAGATGGCTTGTTTCATAGCTTTTGCATTGATTTTTCCACTTTCTACTTCCAGTTGTCCTAATGATTGTGTTGCAAAAATTCCTGATACACGGTAGGATGCCGCAATCGATAAGAACATCTCTACATCTGGATTGATATAGCGACTATATTCATCAATGATTAAAAAATGCGGTATTCTGGTTCTTTCTGTTCCTTTTCTTCTAAATGTTCCGCTTTGTAAGTGCATTGCAATAAATTGTCCAAAAGCGTCTCCTGACTTCTTCAATGTTCCGAGAGCTGTATTGACAATTAATACACCCCCTTCTTCAAAATGTTTATCTATGTTAATATCACTTTTTCCTGAAATGATTTTCTTTAATTTTTCGTTTCCTGTAATGTTTTCTAGTTGTGCCCTTAGTCCAATGGCGAATTGACGGTATTTGTCGCTCATTGAACCAAGTAATTCATTTTCAAAGAAATCAACCAAATCCGTGTTGCCCTTTTTGCTTTTTAGTTCAGCTACTTTGTTTTGTAGTAAGGTTGGACTGCGTAAGGTGTGTAGAACATCCATAAGGTCTATATCGTCACCGTGTAACTCTTTTAGTAGCTTAGTAATGTTTCGAGCTGAAGTTTCTTGTACGGTCTGGAAAAAGGCTTCTTGCTTTCCAAATAGGCTTTGAAGGACTGCGACTGTAGCTTCTGCCACGTCATCTGTATTGCCCTCCATAACGTTGAAAATGTGGCTGTCTGGGCTTTCTGGGTCAATGTAAATATAGGGAATTTCCATCACATCACAAAATCTTTTTACATCCCTAGCTAAATCACCTTTGGGTTCGATTATTGATAATCCTAACTGTTTCCCTTTCTTTTTTTGGACTAATAATTGATAAATAATGGGTGTAAGAATTGTTGCTGATTTTCCACAGCGTGTCGGACCGACTACCAGCATGTGAGTAAATAGATCATCACCTCCCCATACAATTTGATCATTTAAGGCTAACATGGGTATTTCCTCCCTTTTCTAAAGATCTTATTTCATCAGTATTTTTAGTTTTCTTTTCATCTCTTTCGAAAAGAATAGTTTTTCGCCTTTATATTCAACTTCATAATTTATATCAACGTTCTTTAGTAACAGAGGACTGTCTAGCGTAACGGGTAGTCGAATCGCATAATAACTAGCCATCGGATCAAGAAAAGGTTTGCCGAATTTAAATTCATAATTTTCTTGACTTGTAGGGAAATTTACAGCAATACCATATACTGTGTTAATTTCATTTCGGATTTCAAAAGAAACGCCTTTTGTTTTCGTTTGTTCCCGATTTCAATTTTCACCTCCATTCATTTCTGTCTTTATGAGAGGGAGAAGAGTTAAGGTATCACCCCCTTTAAATAAATTAAAAAAGTTGATAATAATTATCCAAACTACCTTATACTCACTTATCAAAGAAGATAAGGTAGAGTAACCATCCCAAAAGAAAAACCAATGTTAAAATTAGTCCAGCTATGAGAAAGGGAATCATGCCTTCAAAGAAGTTATCAGTAATAAGTACAACTAACGCATAAATTGCCAAAATCAAATGCCCCCAATTTAACCCTTTTTCTACTTCTGGCACGACACACACCAACCTCATTTAATCTCTCTAAAAAAAATCTGTTACCACTTGCTTTTTCTCTCTAACTTTTATATAATGTAAGTAACATTTTAATTTCTCTCTTTTATTTTTGATTTTTTTAAACGTCACCGTACTCGATGGTCGAGATCGAGTACGGTGTTTTATTTTTGTCTTAATCGAGAAGCGAAATGTCTGCTGTTGCTCTTTGTAGAAACAGCATACTGATCAAGATGGCAATGAATAATGAAACGTTTGTTGCAATAGCTGGATAACCCATTTCTAAAAATTTGTCGTAAATTTCTTTGTCCGAAAATAAGAAAATCAAAGGGAAAGACAAAACCATTAGAATCATTACATGGATTCTATTCTGTGCATATTTCTTTCTTCGATACAGTTTATCTCGTGCGACAATCTCAAAGTTGATGTACTTGTTTACTCTTGAAAAGAGTTCCTTCGGTGTTCCTCCCACTTCGTATTTAATCCTCAAATTTTGATGAAAGATGTTAATGGATGGGAATTTATATTTTCGAAAATGATCCGTCTTTAAAACAGCTTCCTTTTCCAACGATTCTATTGTTTTATCAATATCCTCCTGAATTTCTGGGTCAAGTTTGTCTTTAGACATTTGTAAGGCATCCGGTACGTTGTAGCCCGATTGTAGGAAGAATATCACGTTGGTTGCATATTTTTGTAATTCTTTCATAAGGAATATCTCTCTTTGAAGCTTTTTTGGAATGTATACAAGATAGTAAAAAGAAAATCCTAATGTTAAGATCCCAACTGCCAAACTGATTGCTAAATGTCTAGTCGTGAGGTACAGATAGACTGTCGATAAACCGAGAATAACTAACATGTACAAACATATTTGCGCTACACTAAACAGCTTAAGTATTGGTTCTAGTTTATTTCTAAAGACCTTTCTTTTTCCTTCCTGTGGTTGATCCTCTTGATCCAGTTGTTCTAATTCACTTTCTTTCGCTTTTTCGTTTTCAACTATTTGTTCGTTTTTCAAAATCCCCATCTCCCTTCATTAGTTTTTGGGAAGAAATTTTTCAGGAACAAGATGATATAAACGTTTGTTTTTCAATTGTTGAATCGTCTCGTGTGAAAGTGGATTCGTAATAATCATTTTCTTGTATTGTTGTGTTTTTTCATCATAGCCTTCTTCAACTCGGTATATAGGAATGCTTACTGCACCCTTGTTTGTAAAATCAGTGAATTCAACGATTTGCCTGATAAATCGCTTAATTCCTTGTTCGGTCTGTTCCATTTCCATATATATACCGAATCTTAACGTGTCCGTAATCTCTTTCCCCTTTAGGATTTCGTTAATTTGATATTTTTGTCCGATCATAGAAAGGATTCGGCTTGGGATAGCTTCTGCTGTTTTTGCATGTATGGTTGTGATGATTGAATGATCGGTGAGTGCCGCATTTAACATGTGGTAGGCTTCTGAACCCCTTGTTTCCGCAACAATCAGCCAGTCTGGATTATTTCGTAATGACGACTCAATCAATGTTCCATAGTCTATCTTATTGTCCCTTGAGTTTTCAGTTAAAGTTCTCCAACTGATGATATTTTTTTCTGGATACAACTCTTTAATGTGACTGTCCATTGTGTCTTCGATTATGTTAATTACCTTAGTGTCCGAAATGAACCCTACCAAACGTTTCTGTAATTCTGTCTTTCCAGAACCTGTTTTACCAGATATGACTATATTTTGATCAGCTTTCACTAATGCTTCTAAAAGTAAAGCAACCTCTTTGTTTGCTACTTCTTCTAGGTTTTTAATAGCCAATCTTGGTTTTGATACACGAAGAGCAAATGTACATCCATAAGGACTGACTGCTGTATGGGTAAAGTTTACTCGTAAGTATGATAGGTCTGTATTTAGAATAGGCTCACTATTTGCAAATTCCTTTCCTTGTACATTTGCTATTTGTTTCCCTAGTGTTAATACTTCCTCTTTTGAGGGTTGAAAGTCTGCTTTATTAGCACCTTTAATGTTGTCTTGAACAAATAATGTGGTTCCGTTGAAAATAATATCCGTTACATTTTCATTGTCTAAAAATCTTTTAAGAAAACTGTTTTCCAATAAATTTTTTATCGCTTGTTCTTTCTCTGGATTCAATTGTTTTCTCCTCCTATGTTTATATGTTTAACAGCAGTTCTTTGAGATAGGATGCTTGAAGTAAAAGTGTGAAGATTACAATATAAATCAAGGCATACAACAGTATAGGATTGGCGTGTTTATCCATTTTTGCTACCTTGTAATCAATCAATTCATTAGTTTTGTTTTCCATCAATTGCTGAATAATATTTTCCAATTCGTCTAACTCTTTTTTGTTAATCCCTTCCTCATAAAACCCATATATGATACTCATAGTTAATTGGGCTTCACTTGTTCCTATAAATTCAGCAAAGTCCATAAATGCATCTCTATTATTCGTATTTTTTTCATCTAGCTTTTGAATCAATTTTTCCAATTCTTGCTTGAATCTAGGTTCATGAATGTAATCTACAGTGGCTTTTAATGTCTGATAAACATTCCCTTGAGAGTTTAACAGACCGCTAAAGTACATTAGGAAATTTGGAAAAATATATTGTTTTATCATGTCCTGTCTGCTCTTTTTGCTCACTAGTTCCATATAAGGTATTTTGAAGCCTAAGAGCATTACAAAAGGGATTCCAAGCAATAACCATAGGTTATTAGAGTTATATACAAACAAAAAGAAATACGCTAGAAAGAATAAGATGGCTAATAAAACTCGTTTGTTAAAAAACTTTTTCTCATTTATGTTGAGGTATTCAAAGTAAAGAGCTTTATTTTTCTCAGTAATAATTTCCAGCACCTAGCCCACCTCTTTTCCGTTTTTATTTTTATCGCTTCATGATGATCGTTGAGTTAGATGTTTTAAAACCGTCATAATCATAATGCATGACAACTGTTTCACCTACTGCAACTTTTCCGTTTACCGTGTTCCCGTTCTTATCTTTAAACGTTATATCCACTCCTTGATCTTTTAGTTTATTAACAGCATTCTTAACTCTATCCGTTACTCCGCCTTCGGATGCTACCAGTTGTTGCATTTCGTTTGATATGGTCAACAATTTAGCTGTTTTTACCTGACTGTTGTAAGTGTTGAAGAGTAAGGGGAGTATGGCTATTCCAAATAACAACAAAACAGTTAAGAAACCTGTTTTTTCGCCCATACTATTGATCCCTCCGTTCAATTAATTTTTGTTTAATTTTTGTTCAGCGAAATTCTTTGTGTTGAAGAAGAAATGACTTTCTTTTCATCATTTAGTAAACTTACCTTGAATTGAACGCTCTCTATTTGATTTTCGACTTCGGTAACCTTTCCGTTTTTATCTAAAAAAACATAATCAATTTTTATATCCTTCCCTTGCTCTTTTTGTGCCTTTATAACTTCTAATACAAGATTGGCGACTAATGCCTTCTTATCAACAGCATTAGTCGCACTTTCTCTAATACTTCCTAGTTGTGCTGAATTTAGTGCAAGTTGAACTTCTTGTGTAGATGTAACGTTCGCTGATTGTCTCGTGGCTATCGTTACAACCCAAACCGTTGCAACGATAAAGATAAACGTAATGAACAGGTATTTGAAAACGTTGGTCATGCTTTCCCCCCTGACATTTAATTTTGGTTAATTAAATGCGGGAAGGATATTTTTTAATTGATTATATTTCTCGAAAATGTCCGTTGATCTGAAAGAATGTAACAACGAATTTCTTTCAGAAGCAATTTCTTTTACTTCGTCAATTTTTTCCTTATCCACGGTGATGGAGTGAGGATAATTGACGTCTACGACACTTTCTTGTTGCTCATTGATCACAGTGTCATCTAATGCACTTCCCACTAGGTATTTGTTAAACAGAACCAGTTTTTTAATGTGGAATGTAACATCAGATAACCCTAATTTTCCTACTACATAGTAATGGGCATACCATTTATTCTTTTCTTGATCACTGTTCCCATCTATATTGAAGTAATATCTCGAACCCTGATTAACTGTATTTAGGACACTGTCGTCGTATTTTTTACCAGTGAATGCTTCATATTCTGCTTTTGCCCTTTGTGCTATTTCGCTCTCATTTTGGATGTTCGATGGGGCAGAGAACAAGAACCCAGTGTTTTTTGTAACAAAGAAGTTGTCGGCTAATTTGTAAATTGCCGATGTTCCATTTCCTTCTACCCTTAATGGAAGGGCATATTTTGAGTAAGCAAATGGAGTTTTATTTTGGTATTTGCTACGGAGATTGCTGTCTATGTCATACGGATAGTAATACATCAAATTCGGCAGCGTATATAAGTTGTTCTGTAAATCTGATGAATATTTAACCTCTTCATTGATTGGTAACCATGTTTGAGTTAATAAAGTAGTTGGGCTATTATCCACGGTAAAGTTTTCTTTTGCTATATAATCGGTGAAACGATCGTTCATAGCATTATTTGTGTCGCCTTTAAATACAGATCTTCTTCCGACTGTAAGTGATAAATTCTCAGTCGATGTGCTGTCAAAATCAAACGACTCTCCATATTTGTGGTCTACTGTTATGTCTCTCTTCCAATTTGCTTTTTTGGCATATCCACCAGTCCATACTGGTGTATAGTCTTTAAATTCCCATTTGAAGCAATCGTTTCCTTGCTTGTCAGTACATTGATAGTTCTCTCTGTAATGGTTTGTGTACTCATAAGAAAATTCAAAGGTAATTTTCTTACCTTTTAAACTATTCGGATTTTTTACCGAATAATTGATCGGATGATCTTCTGTTTGTTCCAAAACTCCTGAAGCATTTACTTTATATGTTTTATTTCTTGTTGCATAATGAGTACCCGTGATGATAGGACCGTTTAGAATTCTTACTTCACTGTCTTTTGCGCTAGTCAACTCTACTATTTTAATGTTTTTGTATTTTATTCTTTTGGTGCTTGCAACTTTATAAAAGCCAATATCTATATATCTGTCTTTGCCTTCGATTTGAAATACTCCGCCCTTACTTATGTTTGATAATGCTGGATGAACGCTATTCCCTGTTCCTTCCTCGTAAAAGTAAATGGTTCCTCCAGAATTACCGCCTTCTTCTTCATAGTCGTATGTTATTTTGTAAGGGGTATTGGCTTTTATATAAACTGGCTGTGTAACCATTGCACCTGTGTTTTTACCGTTATCTTTAATCTCAATTTCATTGTCTTTGATGACATATTGAGCATTATTATACGTTCCATCCCCTCTACCGATTTCCCAAGCATCCCCTATTATATTCATTCCTGATTTTTCCAGTGACCATGAGAACTGACCATTTGCTTTTCCTACTGTCGCCCCACTGATTTCGTGTATTTTTGATGGGTCTGGAAGAGATACTTTGTAATAAAAAGTCACGGAAAAGTTATTATTAGGGGTTGTTCCACTTGCTTTTTGATTTGAAGGGACTGGAACATACGGTCTGTTCTGGGAATCTTTAAATGTACCTTTTGGTTCAGCAGAAAAGGAGTATGATTTTCCAACAGTCGCTTTTTTCTTATCAGTTCTTAAAACTTTGCCTGTATTGGCATCTACATGGTGAATTGTTACATTTACTCGGCAAGCTTGATTAATGTTCACTACTGAACCATCTGGACATGTTTTTTTGGTGACCTCATATTTCAAAACAGCTATATCTCCACCAAATGTCCAATAAGCCGAACTAGCCCAACGTATTTTGCCCCCATCATGAGGACTAACTACTCCATACCACATGGTTGTACGTGATGAATTTGTTTGCTTCATTTGATAAACTCGACCAAGTTCAAAGTAAATTCCTGTTATGCTTGTATCATTGACGCTTCTTCTTCTTAGCACACCTGATGCGTTCATTCGAAGCTTCCCTGCATCGATTCCACTACTTAACGTTAATTCACCGTCTTTATAATTTAAGGCATCAATTTCAAATGGCAATCTTAATTCATCATAAACAACTCTACCTTCAATATTTTTTACAATGTATAGTCTCCATTCAGCATTTTTTCTTTCATCTGGAAATAACTCTTTTAATGGTATCCACGCTTTAAAACCAACGTAATCATATCTCATATTACAATCATCACTACGTTTGTTAAAAACTGTAGGACCACATAAATTGTAAACTTTATCTGGATCATTTGATCTTCTGTTATATTCGAGGTCTTTAGTTGCAGAAAGATTTGTCATCTCCGCTTTATACATTTTTTCTTCGCCTGTGTGGTTATTTATAGCCAAGATATAAGTAGCATGATTATATCGGGTGTGATGGTGATAACGCACTAGGGCACTCCAACCATAAAACGTTAAATAAGGTTGATTTCCCTTCCCGAATTTTGACGTATATTCTATTTTCCATTTACTTTTTAAAGCATTACTAGTTCCGGGATATACGTCATAAACTAATTTTCTTCCACTAGCTGGATTATTAGAGCTTTTATCTGCTTTAATACTCCGTCTGTTTTTGTAAGAGTGGGAATCAACCTCATACGGGCTGTAATTTGATCCCATTGCATTACCATCTGGTATTGATCCATGTGCTGAAACTTCATTATGATGACTAAAAAACAAGATTGCCAAAATGAAAAGAGGAAGCAAGTGCATTATTTTAATTCTTTTGATCATCTCTTATTACTTCTCACTTCCTTTTTTTTAAAATCACTTTTAAATAAAAAGAAAAAGACACTTATAAAATAAGTGTCTTTTTACTTAGCTAATGGTTCGGAATCAAGAGAGTTAGTAATAATATTTTGTAATCCACCAGTAATGTCTTGGGATAAATCTGGGAATGCAACTTTAAAAACACCGATTAACAAAACGGTAACTACAATCCCAATAACCATATTTGTTAAACCACCTGATTTTTCACCCATTCTTTTCACCCCTTTCTATTTCTAAATGAAAAAAAGGAAGCGTTTCTGAATTAAAAACACTTCCCTTTTTTCATTTAAAAATATTTATTTTTTCATTTTTTGAAGAGATTCAAAATGTATTGTATAATCTTGTTGATGATTTCCTTTGTAGATGGGTGGAAGTAGTACAAACCTGCAATTGTTGCACCTGCAATTGTTGTCGCACCTGCTACAATAGGAAGAACTTTACCTGCATTGTTCTTTTCTTCTTTCTTTTCGCTGTTTTGTTTTTCATCATCTTTTTTGTCCTCTACTACATTTTCTCCTTCATCATCATTTTCATCATTTTCTGCTTTTTGTGTTTCATTTTCCTTTTTGTACCCTAGTTCTTTTGCTTGATCTTCCGTTATTTCCACATAAACCCCATCAACAAATGCAAACAATTTTCCATCTTTTTCAACGACTTTTGCGCCTTTTGCTTTAAGATCTTCTGTTGTCCATGATGTTACTTCTTTTTCATCCGGGATCTTTTTATCTCCTTCTACTTTGTTCATTGCTACGTTAGAAGAAGTTTTGGATTCATGACTGTCATTTTTTGGTGCTGGACTTGCTTGATTTTGCCTTGGCGCTTGACTTTGACTTGTTGCTTGATTTTGATTTGTTGCTCGATTTGGCTTTTGTGTTTGATTTTGCTTTGTTGTTTGATTTGACTTTTGAGTTTGATTTGGCTTTTGTGTTTGATTTTGACTTGTTGCTTGATTTGGCTTTTGAGTTTGATTTGGCTTTTGTGTTTGATTTTGACTTGTTGCTTGATTTGGCTTTTGTGTTGGCTTTGGATTTTGCGCTGGTTTTGGATTTGCTGGCTGTGGTGTTTGGCTTGGCTTTGACGGTTTTTCCACTTCCGGTTTTGGTTCCGGTTTTGGTTGTGCTGGCTTTGGTGCTGGTTCCACTGGGTTTTTTTTTACCACTGTTTTGACCGTCAATTCGTAATTGTAATAGTCACTTACATCTGGTGGCAAGAAAAAGGTAACTTTTTGACCATTCACAACTGGTCCACCGTAAGCTCCCTCTAATGCAAATTGACCACTTACATAGTAGCCATAAATGTATCCTTTACAAAGTCCTGTTGCTTGTGCTTTGTTGTCGTAAGTATTGTCTGTCGTAATCGTAATGGAACATTTTCCTGTACCTTTCTTTTCTCCTGCACTTGCAATACTTGGTGATGATGAAAACAAACCGAAAATAAGTCCAGTCGCAACAGTAAATGAAAAAAGTTTTTTCAACATTTTACTTTCCTCCTGTTCGTTTTTGGCTGTGTACGAACAACCTGTTTATTTTTTAAATCGACTGGTTGCAAATGGATTTTTAGCCATCCTATCCATAAACTTGACATTTCCAACATTTTTTCCCTAGCAACCTTTCAGGAAAAAATGCCATTATTCAGTTGTTTCATCATCACACACTCAATTTTTAATTCCTTTTCATAACACGTATTAATTCATCAGTGGGATTCTTTCGTTTAGCAACAACTCTGCCTTTTCTATTTTTTACTGTTCTTATTTCGTAATATATATTTTGTAGCCTTTCTAATTTTCCAGTGGCTACATCTTTTACGACAATCCCTTTAATTTCATAAATTCTTCTCTGGAACGTCCTGATCGTTCCATGATTCGCTATTAATGGAAGTTCGTAAAATGGAACTTTTAGGGATTCCTGCTTTCTTGAAACTTCCATTTTTATCACACTTTCTGCTTCTGCTTTTTTGGTTCAGGTTGATCTAAACCGATCAATTGGACAATTTCGCTGTACTTCACCTGAAATATATGAACTAATTTTGGAATATGTTTGAGGGATGGTGTAGTTTCTCCCCTTTCCCAACCGCTTATAGTGGTCTGGGGAATCCCCGTTTCTTCTGACATCATAATTTGCGACCACTCTTTTTCTTCTCTTTTAGCTTTAATCCAACTTCCAAAATCACCCACTAAAAAAACGAGCACCTCCCCTTTTTTTTGTTCCTCCTCTTTGATTTCGATTTTTGATTTGAAACATTTCTTAATAAAGATTATAAACCTTAACAGAAAATTGTCAACTGTTTTTCGTTATCAATTTTCAGTTAACTGTTAATCCTAATTATACCAAAATCTTTCTTATTTTGTTATTATTTGTATAAATTGTTTTTTGATGATATATTCTATTATTAACTTTTTTCTGTTACAATAATATGTACTATTTTGAAGTGGGTTTAAACAAAATGTATTTGTTTACATATATTTTTTTTGATGTTTTCAGAACGGATACATTTCAAAATAAAATGATCCGAAAAAAAAAGGAGTGATGATGATTGTATGGTTAATATGAACGAAGCAATAATTATTCGAATTAGCGAACTTTGTAAAGAAAGGGAACTTACTTTATTGGACTTGGCAACATTGTCAGGAGTAAAACAATCTACTCTGAATGAAATTATGCACGGTAGAAGTAAGCACCCTAGAATTGATACAATAAGAAAAATCGCTACTGGTCTTGAGATGACCCTATCTGAATTTTTTGAAGATGAAATTTTTTATCAAGTTACTGATGAACCAAACACTCAAAAACGAAAAAGAAGAAAATATAAATTCAAAGATTATGTTCCTCACTATAAAAAAGATAAAGAAAATGACGATAATAATGATAGCAATAGTGAGAATGATAACAGCGACAATTAAATATGATTTGACAGTAAACCCAATACGAATGTATTGGGTTTTATTAGTTTTTTTGTAAAATTATTTTATTTTTGGTTTTTTTGAACTATGAAAATTATACCACTCCCTTTTTTAATTTACAAGAACATACGTTCTTTTCTTATTTATCAGAATTCTTATAGGAATTCCCTAATATTAAATGTATTTCTTCCGAATCGTTGATTTTCTTCTTGTTCGAAAGCTTCCGATTGACACGCTTTTGATTCCCTTTCACTCTTTTGTATGATGTTTTGATTCGGACGTAAGCAAAGGTCAAATAAATATCTAGTAATAAAAGAAGGGATAAAAAAGCCTTAGTTATCCCTTCTTTTGTGAAAACTCTCTCCCATTTCCAAATGTTATAAATGGAAGATGAAAACAACAAAGTAATGTATAGACCAACGAAAAATACTAAAGTGATTTCTTTCCATTTACTCTCCTGTTTTTGTAAAATGTGTGTCACTAACAATCCAATTGACAGCATCAATAAAACGAAACAAGTGAACGGACTGGGAACGTACCACATTCTGTAGGTTGATACAATTCCTAGTATTCCTACCACTATCAATATCCCCATCATGTAATATTGAATACGATAGTTCCAATTCATCGTTTATCCCCTCTCTTTTCGAATTTTCTTTAGAGCAATAACAAACGCAAATTCATCTGCCATGATTTCTTTTAAAAAAGAAAATAAATCGTCTTGTTCTTCCAATGTGAAGTTCTCTTTTATTTCGTACAAAATGTCTTCTCTATTGATGGCTTTTAAAATGTCTTTCAATTCATTCTTGATCATTCTTTTACTCCCCTTGCTTATTGCTCAATATTTCACAAAGTGATTTTTCTTCTTTTGGACTTCTTTGCAACAACTGGGTAAAGTCTTGGATACTGATTGGCAAATATTCTACATACATGCTCTTGATGTAATCCTCAAGGATTGTTAGTTGAGGGGCAAGGCTTGAGATCAACAATCTTCTCCTGTTTTCCCAATCGTAAGCACGTTCATTGTAGCTGTTGATCGCATGGATCGTTGTGATGTTCGTGTCCGTTAAGTCAACGAGATACATTTCCTTGCCCTTGTACTTTATGATCGTGTCAAAGGTCTGGCGCTTTTCTGTCTTTTCCATGCTTGCAATTTCAAAACCGAAATGATCTGCGATTTGCTTGATCCATTCTGTTTTGTCAGGATACTTGCCCAAGAATTTTAATCCTGTTGTGAATGGAAGTATTTTCAATTTATGACCTGTATTCAGTGGCTTTTCTTCGTCCATGGCTCTCTTTACAAATTCGTTGTATGCATTTTGTCCTCTGGCAAAAACAATGTAATTGTTGATGATGGAATGATTCATTTTGATCTCGCTCTGTATTTTTCCGAGTGTGTTCGAATATATCCCATCTTCCATGACGTAAAATCCATATTGCTCTCCTTTTGGACTTATCAAAACTCCTAATATGTTCATTCTGTCGTCTAAGTTATACTTCTTTTTCACCCTTCTGCTATCCCACATTTCCCATCCTTCTTTTCTTAGTTCGATCATTACATCATTTGCCAGTAATAAATAATGCAGTTGTGACGGTTTCACGTACATGTTTTGGACTTGACCTTCAACGCTCACTCCATGTCTTAACAGACATTCCATTCCCGTTTCGGTCAATCGGTGATAGGTGATCCCCTTTTTGTTCTTCCTACTTCCTTTCAGCGTGTTACTTGCAATGTATTTGCTCTTTCTCAATTGGTATAGAACCTTATTGACATAGAACTTTGAATTTGGAAAGTATATCCTCTTTATCTGATCTGTTGTCATGGCTCGATAATTATATAAATCTTCTAGTATATTAATTTTTCGGTCATTCAATTGCTCATAGTACTTGTATTCACTCATTTTTTTCCTCCTCTTTGATACCTTCTCTCCGGGGTCTGTTTAGTGTTTCAGATTCCTCATTTTTTCGGAATCCTCACACTAAACTGCATTCAAAAAATGATCTTTTTTTTAATATATAAAACTGTTGAAAACATTGATAAATCAACGATTTTACGCTTCATTTTAGGTTAAAATTGTTGTCTGATTTTAAGGTCAAAATTCAGAAAACAATCTTTAGGTTTTTTTACCCTTATTTTGATCACATTTTTTTCTACTATTTAAACCTTTCTAAGACTGTTTACCAAAAGCCCAAACTCTCTTTTTTCATCAAATCTACTTCTTCCCTATTTGTTATTTCGAAAAAATGTTTTTCAGAAAGATTGATCGTAATTTTTCCTGTTAAAAGAAAATCCACTAAAAAACTTTGAGGGATAACGTACACTTCAATTCGTTCATCTTCATCTTCATCTGGAATCAAATTTCCAAAATGCATAAAGGATAAGTGTTGCCAGCTATCATCTTTTATGATTCCTGTCTTTCTAATCCCGTCAATTAATGGTTTGTAATTCAAATTATCGAGATCTCTTTCGATATTGTTTTCAAAGTAATGAATAGTAATCAAAATTGCTTTTTCAAAAACGGTATAGTTTCCACTGAAATCATATTGATGATAGGAAATCTTATTGAAAAATTCCCTTATATCTGTTCCGTCACGGAGACAATGCTTTCTGTTTCGTTTCAGAAGAATTTTATGAAACTCCCCAAAATAAACGAAATGATAGTATGGAATCTTGATTCCGTTATGTTCCACGGTATGTGCTACATAGTATTCTTTTTTCATCTCCATCCAGTCCTTTCTATTGTTTTGTAAACATGTAAAATTGTTATTATTTCAATATCTTTTAAATCCAACTAAAATAAAATGTTTACAATTAAACTAGGAAAACAGCTTGCAAATGATAGAATGTATACAAAAAGTTAGAAAAAACACTTAAAAACGCTTATATTTCAACGCTTTTAAGTGTTTACTCTTTTTCTTATGATTTTCATAAAACTGTTTACACGAACTGTATTTCAAGCTTTATAAATGCTTATGTGACAAGGATTTGATCCACTTATTTTTTGTTTACAAATCTTATTCTCCTATCCATTCTTTTAAATATGGTCTTGGATTCACTGGTTGATCGTTTATTCTAATCTCAAAATGAAGGTGAACCCCTGTTGATCGTCCTGTTGATCCCATGTATCCAATAACTTGTCCAGCTCTAACCTTTGTTCCTTTGCTAATTCCTTGTTTTTGTAAATGAGCGTAATAAGTTTTCATATTGTTCTCGTGTTGAATAATCACCAAATAACCATATCCCCCGTTGTTGTATTGGGAATATATGACCTTTCCATCCATAAACGCCACAACTGGTTTTCCTAAATCGTTTCCTCCTGCAATATCAATTCCTTTGTGCATCTTTGTTTTTCCACCCAATGTTCTCATACCAAATTCAGATGTTACCTTTTTCGTATGTGGAACAATCCATGCTTTATCTCCCCTTATATCAATTGTTCCACCATCTACAGCTACATAACCCCCACTGTATAATTCAAAATACTTCATTACCTCACTAACGTACCAATCTGCATGGTTATAAGCGAAAACAGCTTGTCTAATGTCTCCACCACCCATATTGGCTGAAAGATATTTTGCGGTTGCATGAATACTGTCCTCAATCTCATAAGGGTCTGCCTTACCGTTATTATTTCCATCCACTCCATAACCACCATATTGTTTAATAATCTCTGGGTTCGTATAAACAGCTTTTGGAGCACTAGAACAGCTTGGATAAGACCAACCAACCCATGTACATTTCATGAATTGGGTGTGTCCAATTGCACCTGCCGAGGAAACAGTCAAATTTCTACTAAAGTTTGTTTCTACTTTATGGATTGCGGCTAATAAAATCCAGTTTACTCCGTACTTTTCTCCAGCTTCTTGGTATATTTTGATGAACTCACTAGGAATCTCATTCTCCCCTAATTCGGATAAAGAGAAGCCTGCATATGGGTCTTCTGTTAATAAAGCATTCATAGTCGCAAATACCCCAATCGCTATGATAGTGACTGGGGCTGATACTATTACTAGTGCTATTAATATTGCTATCATCCACTTTTTCATACGATCACCACTTTTAATTAATGACCTGTATTTAAGGTGAAATTATCTACCTTGAATCCATTTTCGGTTTTCACCATTTCTAAAGCGTAGTCATATGTCTCTTCTTGTGTTTGTTTTCCACTTCTATCAAACACTTTTCCTTTTACTCTCACATTCCATGTAATAACTTCATCCGATATGTTATAAGGTTCATAGACTTCTAAAGAAACTAATTTCTTTTTGTGGATGGTTTGTGTAGATCGAATATTTGTTGTAGGGATTTTTTTAGCTAGTTCATCCGACATATATTGTTTCGAGTTTTCAATATGTTGGACTGGGTTGTCTCCATCAAATGGGTAGTAATTTTTAATAAAAGATTCAGCTACTTTTTTTGAAGCTTCCAAATCTTCTTTTGGAAAATAGTCAGCTAAAGTTTTCTGTTTTGGAGGGTTTTCTTCTTGATCAACCTCTGGATTTTCATATTCATACTCTTCGTGTACATGTTCGTGTTCATCAGTAGTTGTTGAAGAATCAGTGCTATCATGGCTACCATGATTATCTGAATAGGAATGATCATCTTGTAAGTCTTCTGTTTGCTCTTGGTTCACTTCTGTATGTGATTTCGCTTTTTCACTTTGTTTATTTCCTACAAAAAAAGCAATAATTAATAGCATGGCGGATAAACCCACCATGCCATTAATAACAAGCTGTTTTATGGACATGTTACTTCTAAACAATTCTCATCACCCACTTACTTATTATTTTTTTTCTTGAAAACGTCTAAAATAATATCTTTAACCTCTCTTGGACGGTTCCCTACTTGGTTTTTAGCATTTAGTCCATCAGCAATATAATTTTTCATATCACTTGAATTTTTTTCAGTAACCGTTGGCTTATAATCCATTTTCTTACTATTCGTATCTCCTTTCGTATTTCCTAATGAAGCACCTGTTAACTTATGATCAGGTTTAATCTTCTTACTTTCTAAAGTGCTTCCTTTTATTGAATTATTTATTATCGGTCTTTGTGCCATATCATTGCTATCCAATGTGTTACTGCTTAATGAACTTCCTCGTAATTTTTGTTTATTGCTACCGGTTCCTTTGTTTGTCGTCAATGATTGATTATTTAATGAAGCACCTTTTAAAGTTCTTTCTTTCTCCATTCCTGTCTTTTTTGTTGGAAAGCTATTCAAAGAGTTTCCAGCTAGAATACGATCATTTTCCGTTTCTTTAGTGTTCATCAATGGTTTATTATCTAAGGAACTGTCATCCAAAATTCTATTATTTTCTACTGCTTTGTCCGTCATTGATTCGCTATTTAATGCGTTACCTGCCATTATTCGGTCTTGATCTATTGGTTCTTTACCCTCAATGTTTACTTCTTCTTCAAGAACTTTGTCATTTTTTGATTCTTTATCATCATCGTAATTCAATTCGTTATTCCAATAATCGTTTACTACAGCTTCTTTACCATTTATTTCATCGTTTAATAAATCTTTTAAATTTTTTCTACTGTCATTTCCATCGTCATTATCTTCTGAATCTGTTGAGTTATTTTTAATGTCAAGCATTTCATTGTTGGATTCTTCTTTCTCACTTTCCGACAATTCTTTCTCCAAAACCATATCTCTTATATTTGATTCCTGATTATATTGATTTTCTGCATTTCCTTCTTCTTTTGCCTTATCTTTTGATGAAGCTGAATCTTCAATATTCACATTCTTCTTATCGTCTATACCACTATTTTGGTTGTCTATGAGATTCAACTGTTTTAACTGTTGATCCTTTTGATTTTTATAATCTTCTAGGCTTGCTACTTTATTGTCTAACCCTGCACCTTTATTCGAACTCATTTTTTTTGCAAGGTAAATATCAGATCCCATTTTTTGGGCGAAATCACCAACACTAGTTTCTCCAGTTACTAAATTTCCAACATTTCTACCTATATTTGCCCCAACTAATGCACCTTTTGGTCCACCAGTTAGTCCTCCAATTATAGTACCAGCCATTGTCGTAACACTTTGCACTCCTTTTCCGATAGGATCAGCAACAGAAACATTTAATTCATCTCTCATATTTTTTATGATAGATGATCCTACCACAAATATTGAGAATATACGTTTTCTCAATAAGAACATTGTTAATAATAATAATCCTTGGATAAGAGACGATAGAATATATGATAAAGTTGTTCCATTGGAACCAGCATTAATGCTATAAATAATCTCTGTAAGACCAAAAATAACCAAGGCTAATGCAGAAATACCCATTTTTAATACTAAGGGTACAGCCAATTCAAAGAAGTATCTTTTCAACACTCCGAATTGATTCGGTACTGCACTCCACAGTAGAGCAAATGGGGCTATCATAGCAATGACTAAAAACCAAAATTGGAATAGGTACAAACATATTGCTAACAAAAAAACAGGGATTGAACTAATAGCGTTAGCAATAGTCATGACACTTAAAAAATTCATTCTTTTTTGCAAATAAGTATACGTTAACATCTGATTTCCTTTTTCAGTGACTTCCTGCATTGCAATCTCTTTTCTTTTTTCTGAATCTGGTTTTTTGGATAACAAAGACAATACTCTGTCTTTCCCAATTTTACTTTGATCAGTCGTACCGTATTGCAACATCAAGTATGGTTTGTGAACAAATACATTAAAAATGTTATCGTTCATCTTTTCTTTGATCGTTACGTCATTGATATTACCGTTTTCTTCTACAGTCATGGAACCTGACAGGATTAATCCAGAAGCCTGTACGGTAATTGTATTTAGACCTTTTATAATGGTAGGGTAATTGGTGAAGAACCACAAAGAAACCGTAAGTGCAACCAAGGACTTTAGCAACCCACTAAAAGCTGAAATAGAAGCTCTTTTTACAACAACTTGATATAACGTATAGATCGCAACTGTTACCGTGATAATTCCGAGGAAACCACCAAATAAACCTTTACTACTGAATTTCCCGTTTGAAATGCCTGCTATTGATTTGATAGTATCATCTACTTTATTTACTAATTCATTTATGATGTTTGTATCGTACGCTGAATTTAAAACTCCTATCATTACATTAGTCATAAATAAATTAAATTGGAATCCAAATTGGATTAAGAAAAAATAGGAATAGTAGTAACCATCCACAAATTTATCTTCAATACCAAACGTGATTGTATCCCAAATACTGTCTAAAATTCCTTTTTCTTCAATTTGAGAAGGTGTTACTAAATCCAAAGAGTAATAGACTTTCTCCCCTTTATAGATACCACTAGTAGCGCCATAAAGGGGTTCTTCAGGCACTTTATCTTCTACTTTCTGTTTTTCTTCATCATCTTTTGCATATGCAATCGAACTGTTAAAGTTTATCGAATTAACAATAGACAATAGGATTATCAAGATAACCAGTAAGTATTTTATAGACTTTTTGATCGATTTCATTTGCAAAACTCCTTTTCTGTTTACTCTTTGTAGGAGTGAGCTGTATATGTGTGTTCAGGATATTTCTTCATTAATTCTTTTAAGGTAGTTACCCTAAGATAACTTTGACCTGTTTCTTCTTTAAAATGCAAGCCATCTATCTTTAAATCAAAGTAATTCATCACAACATATTTACCATCTTTTTTCTTAACCCCATAAATTCCAGTAGTATGAGGATTGTCTGTTTTTGGGTCATAATAGTCAACAAGATAAATAACTTGATCATTCGACTTATGATATAAAGTGAATCCTGTTAATTCATATTTTTCACCCAAAACCTCTTGATATTCTGGATGATCAATAGTTCCTTGAGGTTTATCTAATTCAAATTCCTTAATAATAGATTCAGGCAGATATTTTTTCAATGTGTCATAGTCACCAGTAATCTTGGCTATAAAAAATTCCTCCATTGCTTTGTCATACTCCTTATATTTGTCTTTTCTTAATCCTTGAGGGCTGTCCTCATTTGAACAGCCCAACAATATAACAACTAAAAGGATTAGAGAAAAGCTAATTTGAAAAAACTTATCCATTTTGAACTTCCCCCTCTATATTCGAATTTTCGTGTTCATGATCTTTTTCTTTTTCCTCCTGATCTTGTTCTCCTTCTTTTTCATGTTCATTTGTTGTATCTTGATCTCCATTTGTTGCTTCAAAGTATTGTCTTCTTCTACGTTCACGTTCACGCTCTTCTTCTGTAGATGTTGATGAATCGAATGCCTTTGCCAAATCTGAAAAGACTGGATCTATTTGTATAACCGCAGTTCTACCGTAAATGTCTTGGAATAAGCATTTTCCTTTACTTAAGCTACGAATTCTATCAATATTCGTTCTTGTCTGCGGTAAATTTAGAAATTCCAGCATTTCACTTGCTTCTTTTGTTGTACGCAATCCAAAAGAAAATTTCATTCCTACGTTTGCAACATCGTCTCCATGGTCCGTGGCATTTTGAGAACCCTTTAATAAAGTCGTGTTGTAATAGCGTCCTTTACGGACAATAAAGTCCATTAGTTCTCGTCCGACTGGAGAACGGTCAATAGAACTTGCTTCGTCTTGGAGAATGATTTTGTGTCTAGTTCGATCTTGTCTGAACATATATTGCTTCGTAAAAGACGTAATCGAAATAAGAATAGCTTCCGAAATTTTATGAGAAGGTCTTAAATTTGTAGTGTTAATGTCAGGTAGATTCAGGTTTTGAACCATAAGTATTTGCAATGGTTTATCTACCTTTAACACCCTATAATTTTGACCAACCTCCCCGAATAATAGGACAGATAAAGGTTGACGTTTCAGCGACAATAAAGTATCTTTTAACATCTCTAATGCTGAGTATCGTTTCGGTGTCATATTTTCTTTTTCGTTATTGTACATGTGTTCCAGATGCGAAATGACCGCACCGATGCACGGATCATCCGTTTTTCCAACTTCCTCAATAGCTTCACTTAAAATGGTGTATTCAATGTCACGGATCGTAACACCAGCCAGATAAGATAGAATGTCTAATGCAATACTTTTTCCTTCTTCAATATCGACACTTGTACGAAACGGATCAAGACAGCCTGCATCCTCTTTGCTTTCTCCAAGTGTCCATTTAGAAATGTATTCAGACGGGATTAACGGTAGTTCATCCCAGTTCTTTCTATCGCCTTTTGGGTCAATTATTACCGCCTGACTGCCTGTAAGGACTGAAAGGTAAGTGAACAAGTTCATGAAGAATGATTTCCCTTTTCCTGTTGCGCCTGCCACAATTGCCGATATGGAATCTTCTATGTTATTCAGTCCTTCAAAGGCTTTCGCAGCTAAATCAGGTTGGATGAATACAGGTCTATGCATACGCTCTGTAAAACCAATAAAGAATCCTCGATTATCCCCTATATTGGTTGTAGCACCGAACATCATACCAGCTAATAAACCGCAATCTACTTCAATTTTGTAATCATTATTGATCTGTCTCGATCCCAATATCCGTTCCATCATCAAATTCAATTGCTCCCCATATGGGGCTTCAATTTTAATTCCATATTTGATGAGTTCGTCTTTTAATCTTCTTGAACGGGTCATCAATTCTTTTTCCGTTTCAGCAGTAATTTTAAAAACAAAAGAGCAAGCATAAGCTGGTTGTCCAGTCTTTTTAAAGTATGCTTCAGCTTTTATTGCGCCTGCTTCCGATAAATCTAAACTTAACTCAGTTTCCGTCTTAGCCTTTCTTGCTTCTTTTCTCTGATCATCGTATTCAAGTAATTTATTTGAAAGTCGTTTTGTAATTCTTTCATTCGATTGATGATAAGCACGTATTGAAACTGATACTGGAAACGGAATGTTTGATTGTAAATAATAGAGCCATTCAAAAGATGGGAAGTAGTTTTCACTATCCATTGAATGAGCCACTAAATATTGAACATATAGGTTTTTCACCGTGTCATTTTTGTCAACCACTTTGCTGAATAGCAAAGAGGTAGGCGTGATTTCTTCAATATTTGTATTCTGCACTTCAATAAAAGCATTTTCGTTCGGTCTGATTGCTTTTTGCTGATTTCCTTCTTCATCTATTCCAACAACTTGTTCACCGGAAACAAATGACGGTCTGACTGATATATCACTGTTAGATTGAGTAACCGAAAACTCCTTTTCTACCAAATAGACACACTCAACAGTTGTTGCAGGTCTAATGATGCAATTAAAGGCTGATCGAATGCTCTCCATGAGCGTGTCTGCTTGATCTCTCCACATCTCAATTTCCGATTCCATTATGTCATTGACGTGCAATCCATTGATTTTACTGACATGCTGATTAATGCCTTTGAAAAACTCTCTAACATAGTTGACCATGTTGGTTCCAGCATTTCCATCTTTGTATCTATTTTTTTCAGGGTTCAGTTGAATACCAATATACTGATGATACTCACTTGTTTCTGATGTATTTCTTTGTTCAATCAACACCTTTTTTAACGCTTCCATATATTTGATTCCATACTCTTTCAGTTCATAATTTCTATATTTCATCTCTTCAATGGTAGCATTAATTATTTCTTCAATGTCGGTAGGAAACGGTTCAACCATTAAATGCAAATCGTATCTATTGTTGTAAAAGAACGCTGTTTGAGACTGAAACGGAATAAATTTATCATCATGGTCTAGGAAATCATAATTGAATCCTGATACTTGATAATAAGCTGTTACCGTTCCGTCATGTGAAAAAACTAGGTTTCCATCAATATGTTTAATAGGGAAGTCCAAAACTGCTGTTTTCACTTACCATTCTCCTTTCTATTTCTCTGAGAAATTTGTGATTTTAACCTTTTTGATATTTATTTTTGCTCTCCTTGGTTTAAAATTTCTTTCATCCATATACTCTCTGTATTTAACGGTTGAATATCCACCGAATCTATAGGAATAGTACGATGTTTTTGCAATTTCTCTACCTCTAAAGTACGTCACTCTTCTCAGTTTTCGAAGATGATACAGAATAACTGATCGGAAAAAGGCAAGTGGTATTCTGCCTTCTGTTTTCACGTCTGACAGCAAATACGCTAACCCCGCAGGGATTCCAATGAGAAAAACAAAAGGCAACCATCTAATTGTTGCCCCGATAATTGGTGTGAAGTAAATAATTATTTCTATTGCCAGAATCGCAAGAAAATAAAGTAACGTCTTTAATTTAAGGGGTCTGCCTAAGCTGACCCCAAATAGTTGATAGACTTTTCTATCAAATTTCAAGTAATCATTTAAAACGTGTAATGTTACTCGATTTTTTTCATTACTCATTTTGCACCTCCAGTTTTCTAAGAATTTCTTAGAATATGAATATGCCGATAAAACCAATATCTAACAAACCACCAAGCCATTGTGCCAACGCAATGATAATTTTTGGGTTAATGATGAAGATTCCCACAAACGTTAGCCCGACCAGAGCGCCTATCATGGCAATCCATGCACGTTTTGCCGCAGTAACAACAAATAAAACAATCAAAGCGATAAAAAGAGCATATTGTCCTTGTAGCTTCATCCATTCATAAAAACCTTGTAAACTCATAAATTACTTACCTCCATTTATCTTTTTTATTCAACTATTGTTTGGACCTCATCTTCTACGATAATAGCTTCATCTTCATCTGCATTTTTAGTTTTCACCTCCTTATTTTTCAAATTATCAATACCAGTGACTATGAACCTTCCATCTTTTTCCTTTTTGACTGTTAATTGATAATTTGTCGTAAAAGGAATTTCTGTTTGAGGTTCAACAAAAACAACCTCAGTAAACACAATAAATTCATCGTTGTTTTCATTTCCATCGTCGAGTATATTTTTATCGCCTTTTTCATTTTTTCGGTAAACATCTGAACTATTGATCTTCTGAAAAATCATTGAGTTATTCAGCCCATCAGTTACCGTTTCATCTGACAAAATATAATTCAATTTATCTTTTGAATCTTGTGCAAAAGATTTAAAGAATGTTGGAAGAAATTCGCTAATTTTATTGGAATCTTGTACATTAACCGTCTTAAGTTTTTGTGTTACAACTTGTTTTAAAGTCGTGTCCTCAAAAACATAAGTAAATTTCGGCAATTCATAAACACCAAATGTTTTCCCATCATAAGCTACTGGTACAACAAAGTATTTGCTGGCTTGTTTCACTTCTTTCCCTTTGGAAAGTTCGAAACTAACCAAAAAAGTAATATGGGCTAAATTTTTTCCTTTCTCCTCAACTTTTTTTATTTCAGCGTTTAAAAACTTCGAATTCCATTGGAGACCATCAAATTTCAAGCCTGCATATTCATCCAGCCCTTCTGCCAAATACTTTGTCATAACCGTTTTACGGTTGTTTCTTCCTTCATCTGATACAACCCATGTGAAATATTCTTTCGTAAAATTCCGGGCAAACTGAATGGCTTCTGGTGATGTTGCATAGTTTTTCTCTACTGTCACACTCGGTTTATCCGCATTTGCTTCATCAGATTTACCGTTAAAGACAGTGACAATCACAGTTAGAAACATGAAGCCGAACAGAATCCAGAACGTGTAAACTCCGAATTGCCTTGCGAAAAATCCTTTTGGTTTTACGGAACTATTTTTCGCTCTCTTTATTTTTTCTTTCTTGATCTTTTCCTTTTCAGATATTTTTTTGAAGTACGCCCATAATCCCATTATCGTTTTGAAAAGAACGTTATCTTTTATTTTCACCTTCTCACCCACTTTTACAGTTTTTTATTGTTGTTACTTGTTCCAACTAGGATAAAAATTGAAATAATTATTAAGATCGTGACGACTGTTCCGTACTTCACTTCTGCTGTTTGATAGAGTTTAACAACGATTTCTTTAAATTCGTTCCACAATGGCTGTAATTGTGGAAATGTTTCTAAAACGATATTTCCGATAATGGAAATTAAAAAAATCATAAGGATAACATAGAGGATTGTTTTCAGCATTTATTTTTCACCCCTTTATGATTAATGGGAAACACAAAGTCACGATCAATCCCTCCTTGAAAAAAGAAAGAGGTTTAATAATTAAACCCGTCCTCTCTCACATAGTTTTCAATACTCCAAATTCCGATCTTCTTTTCTTTAGCTTTTTTTTCTTCCTGTCTAAATTCTTCGAGGTATTTCGTATTAGGAGGGTATACATAGGCTACTCTTGCATACCCCTTTGAAATTAATTTTTTATTGATATTCTCGCCATTAAACCATACATAAGCCAGCAATCTTCCGTATTTATCACGTTCAGGATTTCCCTTCTCAATTTGAACCACGTTAGACTTAATCAATGTTTTTTTCATAAAATCAGATGCTTCTTTTCCAAATGGTTGGACAGGCGTATTCGGCTTTACACTTTCAGGTGTATCAATAAGCAACAACCGAACCGTTTCTTCTTTTCCGTCTAAGTTGACTTTGATTGTATCGCCATCCACTACATCAACCACAATCGCCTTTTCAAAAGAAGTTTCATTTTCTCCATAACCCAATTGATCTAATAATTCGCTTACAGTAGGGATATTGGAATGGGAAAATAAAATAATCAAACAGATTATCAGTAAAATTTTCAGATCAATTTTTTTCAATTTAATCACCTAATTAAATGTTCACTAACCAAGAAACATAGATAATCCTTCTTTTAGAGTTTCTTTTGCTATTTGAGGATCAATATTTTGATCCTCATCTTCTTCAATGTGGGATCGGTCATCGGATTGGAAATTACCATTTTTCAGAATCTCGATAATCTGATTGATTTTTTCGTCTTGTTTCTTAAGTTCTTGAACCACTTGATTTGTTTCATAGTCCTTTTTTAAAGCTTCAATGCCATACTTAATGGCTTCTTTAAGGGCTTGAGTTTGTTCGCTTACTGGGAATTGTTCTAAGTAATCTCGTAACCAATCATCGTTTTTCCCTACCCTGATGGAATAAACGGGTTTTATTTTCATTTTTCATCACCGTATTTAGGCTGTAAGTATTTTCCACATCCTGTAATAAGAAATTGCGTTAGCAAACTGACTATCTACGATCGTTTTCAACCGATTATCGAAATTCTTTTGCATATAATCCCCAAATTCATAGCTTCCGCCACCTATTACATAGATTTGATCAATCGTATCTAATTCGTCTTTCCAGAGCATTTTAATAGAATCTGAAATACCATTTGTGACGGACTGACGTGCTTCTTCCACTTCTTTTGAAAGGTCAATTTTTTTTCCTTTGTAGTTGATGTATTTTTTCTCTAAAATCCGTTTGATTTTGCTGTCTGAAACATCTGATCCTTGAGTTTTTTCTTGGTACGCTTTTTTAATGAATTCATATAAATTCACAACACCCTGATCAATGGTGGCTGAATATTGGATTAAAGGAGAAAAAGCACCTTTCCCTTTCATTTCCACCACACACACATCTGTAGTTCGGAAGCCAATATCGATAATTGCTAATTGGTTTCCTTCTTCTAAAAGATCAGAATTTATGAACTTTCCTTCACTATTTTGTATGGTTGATAACACTGCTGAATAGCCTTGTGGAAAAACCTCTACTTGAGCAATGTTTACTTTTTTTCTTTGCTGAGGTAATCCACTGATCCATTCTATTTCCAACGATTTACCCAATAGTTTTTCTTTAAACGGTTTTACTTGCGATTTATAGTAATTTAGTGGAAGTCCAGCTAGTAAAATTACTTCTTCCACATCAGGCTCAACAATTTGTTGGATGGCAACATGGTAAAGGATTGGTGTGTATTCATGGTTATAACGTTCTCTGTCGAAAATACGAGAACTGTCGTTTGAATTTTTTTCCGCCATTTCTCCAACATAAAAATGTTTTCCATCAACCTTAATGTGCATTTCTGTTAAGTCTCTTTGTTCTTCTGTCGCTTTTTTGTTTTTTATAAATGAAGCTAAACCTCTTTCTCTTCCTGATCCTACTACCGAAGGAAAAATAATTCTTTTTCCATTTGAAGAAATTGCTTTTGTATAACCGTACCCGAAATCTACCGAAACAATTTCCTGTTTTTTCATATTTTTGCCCCTTCCTTTTTTAGTTTTTAAGATCAAAGTCGATACTTCCGCACTTTCCACAAAGTTTTTTAACCACGTCTTTCGACGAAATCCATAAAATTTTATTCGAACCGCACTTTTTGCATTTATGATCCTTTTTTAATTCAACTTTTTTCATTTTGTTTACAGAGCCACCGATCACTCCTTTGCCATAAGGACAAATAGTATTTTTTCCAAAATAAATAGAAAGCCTAAAATAACTAATTCTTGAAATAAGAACAGTTATTTTAAGGCTTTCTATCATGCGCAGTTCCACTATACGATTTTTTAGTTGCTAAACGATTTTGTTCTCTTGTTTGAACTTGAAGGTAACAGTCCATCAAGAGAAGATGAAGAAAAAACATTTTTCTTCATCATGGATTAATACGTGTTTATAAGATAAGAACGGTGGAATTAAAAAAAATTGAGTTGTGATGACTTCTGATTTCAGTATACAAAATTCTGTTACAGAATTCAATGCATTTTTTAAAAAAATTCCTTTTTTTTAAAATAAAATATTATAAAATATTAGCAGAGTATAAAATTAAAATGGAGTGGTGATTTTTTGAAATCAAAATTGCTAATTGGTTGTAATTCGTGTGAAAATGAATTGAAGGAAAAAAGTGGTTATTTTCTTGGAGTTAACGGTGACTACCATTTAATGTTTCCTGTCCGTACATCATATGCAAAAGAAGATCTCGGTCAATTATTCATAGATCACTATACATGTCCATTTTGTAATGAAAAATTAGAAATAACACCTAACATGATGAAATGGATCACTTCTTTTATGGATAAAACCTTTCATGTTCAGGTTAAAGAAGGTCTTATTGAATTTTCCAATGGAGAAATCTCTTTTTCCGTCCCTGTCGGAAAAGAAATTGATTCCGTTCAAGAGTATCTGGTATCATTAGGTGTTATACTTTTAAACGCTTGTGATTACTTACCTTCGCATAAAGAAATCTCTTTAGTCCAAAAGGCTACAAAAGAATATGACCATTCCAAATGGTTAGTCCGTGTTGAATCTGGAAAAGCAATTGAACCGTTTGTTGACACATACAATATATGGTTTGACGGAATATAAAAGGCTGGACTTAGCCCTCTTGCTTGGGGTTTGCCCAGCCTTTTTTTCTGTTTATAAATTAATCGTTCTGTTTAAGTAATCCAGTAATTCATTATTTGAAGAAGTAATATTCTTTTCCCTTTGTCTAAGAATTTCTTCCTCAATACCAGTAATTTTTTCTGCAATTTCCTCTAATACTTTGCAGATTGATTTAAATAAATAATTGTCTTTGTTTTTGATTCTTCTATCTGTTTTAAATTTCCTAAAACAAGCTAAAAGGATTTTATTAATATTATTATCGTGTTCTTCTAAATGAATTACAATTTTATATTTTTTTTGTACTTTTGCTTTTGCTCTAAAAATAATACCAATGTAATTATACATTTGATTGAAGTCTTCACTAAAAACATATAGTGTTTCATAGATTAATGGAGGAACCGTATTTTTTAAACTTTGCTTAAGCAATTCATTTTGTTGCACGGGTGTTTCTGCTTTAACCGTATCTTTATATGTATCTATATATATATCTATATCTTTAATATTACTAAGATTATTATTATTATAACCGTGATTATCCTGATCTGGATAATCCAGATCTGGATTATCACGATCTGGATATTTTCTTTGTTTTTTATCCAGATCGTGATTATCACGTTCTGGGTGTTTTTCTTGTTTTTTTGCTTCTTTTAGTCGTTTTTTATTTCGCTCTTTTGTTTTTCTTTTTCTTTCCTCAATCTTTTTTTTTGCCATATTTTGCGCTTCTTCTCTAAATGGATTCAGTTCAGGAGATTCATATACTTCATATATCCATTCTTTGATTTTTCCTTTATCGTCTCTGTCTGCGTAATAATAAACATATCCATGCAACATTAAATCTAATAGTGCAGTTCTAACTGTTGTTTCACCGTCATTTGCCCGATTAATCAGGTCACTCTGGTTCACGATCCATGAATCTGGTCTTGATAACAAATAAGCCATTAGCCCCTTTGATTGCCATTTCAAATTTGGGTCTTCAATGAAAGTTTTATCGATTTGCACAAAGGGGTTTTCTCTCTTATTTGTTCGAATAAAAGCCATAATAAAAAACCTCCCTTTTTTTTGTACCCTTCTTTCTTCAATAGATTGGCGTGAGGATACAAGAAAAAAAGAGAGGTTTACCCGTTTGAATTAGAATAAAAAAATAGAAATATTTACCAGTAAAAAAGTATAGAAAAACAGTTAGATTTAGTAATAATATATTTCCTTTTTTCTAATATTATGATATTATAGTTTCAAACGAGTATAGTGATCTTGTTCCTCTATTCTTCCTAGTCGCCAAACTATTAAAGAATAGAAGGGATTCCGAGTAAGACCTATTGGTTAAAAACCAATAGGTTTTTTCCTTGTCTATGATTATAGCATAATTTTATTTTATTTCGACAAACTTTTTTACGGAATTCTGTAAAAAAGATAATTTTTCGTTGATTCTTTCGGATAAAGTCGAATTTCGCTTTGGGATTCTATTAGTCTTAATGGCTTTTTCAATTGCTTCTGGATCACCGATTAAGACTAATTTTTGCTCTGCCCGTGTCATTCCAGTATATATAAGATTTCTTGTTAAATTCGAGTGCGACTTTGATATAGGTATAATTACTATCGGGGCTTGTCCCCCCTGCGATTTGTGAATGGTGATAGAATATGCCAACTCAATATCATTCCAGTCCTCTTTTTTATAAGTAACAGAAATACCTTGAAAATCACACTCTATTACTTCTAATTCAACCTCTTTCCCATCTTGTTTTTCGATAGTTTTATCTATTTTTGTTATGATACCAATATCTCCGTTATAAACTCCTTTTAATGGTCTATTGACCGTTTGGATAACCTTATCCCCTTCTCTAAACAGCTTTTTTCTATATAGGACTTCATTTTTTGTAGCATGTTTCGGATTTAAAACGCTTTGCAGTATTTGATTCAATTCCTGAGTGCCAATGATCCCTTTTTTTATTGGTGAGAGCACTAAAATGTCCTCCACGGAGTATCCTAATTCTATAAAACGTAAAACGCTTTTTACAATTGTATTAGAAATGCTTTTATCATTCGTTCTTTGAATAAAATACATATCGTCTTTGTTTGGATTGATCTGGATGTTTAGTCCTTTGTTGATTCCATGAGCATTAGTAATAATTTGGCTTTCTTTAGCTTGTCTGAATATTTCAGTCAACCGTACACAAGGTATATTTGAGTGAATGAGATCATGCAAGACATTTCCTACGTTAATGCTTGGTAATTGATCAACATCCCCGATAAATAATATTTTTGCATCTTTTTTGATCGCTTGTAAGAGAGAATAACAAATATACAAGTCCACCATACTCATTTCATCAATAATGTAAAAATCATATTGAAGCAAATTCTCCTCATTGTGTTCAAATTCAATTATTCCATTTTCATTTTGTTTAAAGCCGAGCAATCTGTGGTTTGTAACAGCTTCATAATTTGTAACCTCTTTTAATTTTCGACTTGCTCTGCCTGTTGGTGCTGATAGCGATACTAATTTTGTAGGGAACATTTTTTGATAAATGTCTAAAATTGCTTTTATTACGGTTGTTTTGCCTGTTCCGGGGTTTCCTGTTAAAACCAGCACATTGTTTTCGAAGACAGCTTTTATTGCTTGTTTCTGTTCAGAGGATAAAATAAAGTTATTTTTTACTTGGTATTCTTTTATATACAGCTCAATTTTTTTTGGATCATATTTTATTTTATTTCTCATCAGTTCCATAATTTTTTTTGATATTTTTTCCTCATAAATATATAAGTTTTTTGGATAAACTTTTCCATCTTCAATGATAATCGTATTTTCTTCTAAAGCATAAATGGACTGGAGGATCGTTTGATAATCAATTGTATTATCAAAATTATTATTATTATTATTATTGCTATTAATATTAATGTTTTTATTTAAAATTGATATTACTTGTTCTATTAATAAGTTTTCTTCTATGAAACAATGACCGTATCTAAAACAATATTCGTTTAAAACGTATTGGACACAAGATTGGATTCGGTAGCCTGAAAATGGAGATATATTCATCTTCATAGCAATTTGATCAGCTTCTTCAAACGAAAGTAATTTTAAATCAGTTAAGATGTATGGATTTTTGGTTACTATTTCAAATGATTCTTGACCATATTGTTTATAGATTTTTACTGCATGTTCAGGTTTTATTCCATATCTCATGCATTTGGACATAAGCTGTTCCAATTCGTATGACTTTTCAACGCTTTGGGCAATTAAGATGGCTCTCTTTTTTCCGATTCCTTTTATGTTTAAAAGACATTTCTCTTTTTCTTTTATAATCTTTTCAATTGCATTTTCTCCCAATGCTTCCACGATTCTTTGAGCCTGCTTTTTTCCGCATCCTTCAACATAAGATGAAGTTAGGAAAGCTATAATTTTATCTTTTGTTTTTGGAATAGGTTTATTCCATTGAGACACATGGAATTGCTTTCCGTATTGAGGATGGTCTTCCCAATGTCCGTGTAAAATGATCTCTTCTCTTTCTTTCAATCCGATTATTGCACCTTTAAATGTAATTTGTTCTTTATCTGCTGTTTTAAGTTTAGCAATGACATATCCATTTTCGTTGTATAAAATCTTTACAACATTCCCCTGCACTGTATTAAGCGCAAGGGAATGAAGATAATTACTAGTAATAGTCATATCCAGTTCCCCTTTATTTTTAATTTTATTTTAATTATTAACAGTAATATTGATATTACTATTAATAATGCTATTAATAGTAATAATGATATTAATATTTTAAAAGTCGTTCATAAGTGGTTAATATGAAAATTTCTTTTGCTTTGGATGTTCCTTACTTCTTATTTTTGGTATTTTATCCCCTCCAAGGTGTTTACAATCCATCCCATATCGACTATAGCAATGTTGGAATAAGTCACATCTAGTCATACAATTCATAATATTATCCTCTTGGATCATCCATGACGGACGATCATCGGCGATTACGACGTTTTGCACTTTTTAATCACCCCTAAATAATCTAATAAAATACCATTCTTTGATTTTACTAAGTCGCAGTTTTCAACAAACCATTCATACGGAATAGATTTTCTTCCGCCTTTTTCGGCTTCATTCCACCACTTTTCAAGTTCACTTAAAGTCAGAAAATAAACTTCCTGTTTCTTTGCAAAATCAATAAGTAAGAAGCTGATCCCGCCATTGTCTTGCCAGCGTTTCAAAAACTCGAATTGATGATCTTCTATGTTTGATAGTGGAAAACGAGTACGTTCTCTAGTGCTTTTTGCATCAAATGCAATGGCACGTCCATTGTAGCAACCAATAAAATCTACAGTACTTTTTTTTTCAAAAAAAGCATTCAAAGTCTTTTCTGTTTCAAAAAAAGCATTCAAAGTCTTTTCTGTTTTGATGATCTTTATGGGAGTGGCTATTTTTTGAATTGTTGCGATCTTTTTCATAAAATATTGCATATTGGTTTCCTCTATTAATGTTTCAAAACCCATTCCTCGATTGGCATAATTGGTGTTTTTTTTCAATTTCTTTCCTCCTATTCATTTTTAAAAGACTTTTCTTTAAGTTTAAGTTCCAGTTCGTTAACATACCTGTACGTGAAGATAAGGCAAATCCACGCACCTAAAAAATATCCAGCAATAAAGAACAGAATTTTTATTTCAATCACTCCTTTCTATCATCCCTTATCCAATCATTGTTATTATTAAACAATGTTCTAATTGATAAAACTTATATTCCCAATATTTGTGGCAGGGTCATCAATCATAAACAATCAAAGTTCTTATTTCAATCACTACTTTCCATTTTTTTAATAGATTGTAAGAAATTATAAAAATCTTTATTTTTTTTGGCGTATTCATGCATAGCTCTTTTAAAATACAAAAATTGCTTTACTTCATTTTGCAAAATAAGAATATCTCTTTCGAATACTGGGATTATTAAGTATTTCCAAGAGGAAGGTTTGCGGTTAATGATCTCTTTTAAACGTTCATCATAATTCATGTTTCCTATTGCTCCTTTTTGCTATTTTTTGTAATTTGGTTGATAAGATAATTTGATTGATTAAATAAGAGTTGAATTTTTTCATAAAAGTCGTCAATTTCGTTTTGCGGAATGTTGTAATGACTTGGAAAACCAATAACTTTTGGTATTGACTTAATATCGTAATAAAGACTAGAAGGGATCTTTTCAAAATTTCTGTTTAATTCAATAAGAATATAGCCTTTGACGACTACTTTCTGAGAAAACTGATTTTCAGGATAACTCTTAATTTTTTTAATAAGATTTTTCATTTGGAGTTTGTATTCTTTTTTTAATTCTTCGTTTTTGTTCATCTTCATTTCAGAATAGGCATACCTCATGTTGTTAAGGTAACTTCTAATTCTTTGATGTTCTAAATAGCTTTTAATATCTTCGTTGGTTATATGGTTTTCTTTAAAAGAAACTTGAGTATCTAAAGCATAGATGTTTTTTATGAGATTAATTTTTTTCTCTAGCACTAATAAAGCGATACTCTTTTGTACAAATAATTCGTAATTCGTTTGGACTTGTATAGCAAAAAAAGACATAATATCCCTTCTTTTTATTTATTCAATAATTTTTGAACGTCAAAATCTTTTAATTCCATAAGTCTAACCAGAGATTTCATTCCGCAATTTCTTTCCTTTCTCAAAATGCGACTGATATGACTTTCATGTACTCCCATTAGTTTTGCTAACTCTCTATTGGTTAAATTTTTTTCTTCTTTGTATTTTTTTAGGTAATCAACGTTAATTTTAATTTCTATTTTCGGCATTCTGTAACAGTCCTCCGATATTTAAAAAATGTAACAATAAAACGTAACAGAATTACGTTAATTAGATTATAAAAAAAAACTTGTCTTTAGACAAGTTTTAAAATGATAAATTCTTATTTTTATATATATGCTTATTTAGTATAATTAGTGGGTTATGCTATAATTAATATAGTAATAGACGAACTTTCAAGGGTGGATCGGCAACCCCTTATTTATTGTGGCGAAAGGGGGGTTGCTTATGATGACAACTTATGAAGCGTTAATGTTGTGTTTTTCTTTTGCAACATTAATGCTTGCAGTTGTTGCAATGAATAACAAAAAAAAATAATCCACCCTTGATTGTCGGCTTATGGGTGGATTATGAATTATTCACCTATTCAGTTTGCCGATCCCCTTTGAAGGGATTCGTTCTATTACTTAATACCCTCGAAAGTGTTGCCCGCACTTTCGGGGGTTTGTTATTTCCTATCTATATTATACACATTTATTTGTTTTTTATTCAACTAAAAATAAAAAAGCCCCTTAAGTAAAGGGGCTTTTTATTGAAACAACGCCATACATAGAGAAGCGTTAGAGAAATTTCAAAAAAGTGTTGACTGATACGGAAACGTATCATATAATAAAATCAGAAAGTTGATACGGAAACGTATCATAAATAAACTAAGGAGGAATTTAAAATGAAACGTACACACGTAATTTATTCAAATTCAGCCGGTGCCCCGGCTGAAAAAATCAAGGAAGGAGATGAATTATATCTGAAAGTTTTGGAAATCGGGGAACAGGATGAAACACCATGCCGATATGCACATTATTATTGTGAAACGGAAGATGAATATGGCCTAACCGAATACGTTTACTTAGAAACTACAAATGCATGAGGGAGCGCTTGCTCCCTCCATATAAAGGAAGGAGAATCAAAATGTTCTTATATGAAGTTGTCACCCCGTCTGAAATTGAAAAACTGTTCTCCCTGCCGGAAGGATCCGTCCGAAGAGACATAAAAAGAAAATTATTTAGAAGATCAGAAATCAGAAAAAGTGGCGCAACGTGGTTGATCACGTTGCGTGAAGCGAAAAGAGTTTATAGTGGATATGAAGACAAAATCCAGGTCAAAAAAGACTGGGATTGGGTTAAGAATTACGTTGATAGTGAGCTGAATCCGGTGTTAGAAGAAGAAATCGTTGAGTTTTTGGGTGACGCACCGTTTGACCGAATTTATGAGTTATATTGGGACGGGATTGAAGGAATTGGTATAGAAGATGAAGGGGAATACCTCAGCTTTGTGGAGTGGTTTTACCGTTTCAAGGATAGTTACGAACAAATTGAAGACTTTGCAGATGATGAAGGAGAATATTAAGTGAAAAAAATCAAGCTATTTAGGAATGAAGATGGTGTTCTTGTTATCGAAAAATGCGGCATTATTGAGGAGCATTATCTGACAGAAGGGTCTTTCTTGGAAGACGTGGAAGCATTGTCGAAAGACGGATATTTCGAAATATCAAACGATGTCTGGGAACTTGTCAGCCCCATCTTTAGACAATGATGAGGGGTGTCTAATAAGCCGAAAAAACGACTTATTAGACACCCCTTTTTTAAATTTCAAAAGCCTTATCAGCTTCCATGAAATCATTTGCATGAATGATTTCATCGGAAACTGGTTTTAAAGATTCGTCTTTGGCTTCAAAACCAATCAAAATGGTTTTCATGCCAAATTTTTTTTGACGTTTTACCTTATTGAATTTTTCAATAAATTCATAAGGTAAGGTTGCATCACCATCTGTAACGAAGATGATGTCAGCATCTTTAAAACGACTTTCAATTATTAAATTTAATGCTTTTTTTAGTGGATGATAAAAATTAGTACCTCCATTTTTAAAGGATTCTGCAATCTCTGTCATTTCTTTGACAGAAATTTTCCCTTTTTTAAACAAATGCACTTTTGCACTTGTGGAAAAGGGAATGTATGCAAAATCCCTTTTCTGTTTTTTTGCAATCGCCATCATAGCAATTGAAAAACCTTTGCCTTGAATATCTAATTCTTTCATAGAACCAGATTGATCAAGGCAAAGTATAATGGGTCCTTTTCCAAGTGAATCCTTTCCTTTTTTGTCATACATCATTACCTGTCCTTCTGCAAACCGTCGCAAAAAATCAAGTTTTGCTGACGGAAAGGACTGCATGGATAGTTCCATAGGAAGTATGCGTTCGACTTCATTTCCCATAGAGATTCCTGAACGCTCAATAGATTCTTTATGTTTAACTTTTTGCTTTGAACGGGCTATTTGTTTAAACCTTCCAGCCCATTCAGCTATTTTTTTAATTTTTTTATTATCTTTTAATTTTTCTGCCAACGCAATCCTTTCTCTGGTTGGCACTTTTTGAAGTTCAACTTCTCCATTTCCTGAACCTATAGCATTTAAAAGGTCTTTTAAATGCTTTTTCTGTTCATTTTGTATCTGTATTGCTTGTTTTATCATTTCTTGAAAATTGGGCTCATTTTGGAGAAGTTCATTTTGGAGAATTTTATTCATTTGGTTTATAAGCTGTTTTTCGTTTCCATGATTTTTATATACATTCCCTTGTTGATCTTGTTGATTTTGTTCTCCTTCTTGCTCTTGCTGTAAATTTTGCATAATGTTATTAATAGCCTGTTCAAAATCCTTATTTTCTTTTTTTTGTTCTTTTATCCACTCAAGTACCTTTTCACCAAAAGAAACAGTGAAAAGGGCTGATGAAACGTCATCAAATGTAGTAGTTTTTTTAGTTTGTTTAAAGCCTTCATCACTCATTATTTTTCCCATAAATGAGTGATTGGCTTTCAATTCCGGTAAAATTTCTTCTTCTTCCAATAAACGTGGTTTGGTTTTATAAAATGAACTCCATATATCCCCCATAAGTTGGGAGAAATAAGGAAATTCATTCTCTCCATTTTCCTTTAACTCTTGCAGACCTTTTGACATTTTTAAGAATTCATTGAAACGTCTTTTGTCAAAAGCGTCTGCATTCAGAACGCTATTTCTATATATTTTTTCATTGCTTTTTAAAAACATTTTAATCTCCTTTCTACTTTTCTACTTTCTTTTTTTATAAGAAAAACAGTCAAGGTCTTCCCCTGACTGTTTAGATCCCTAAAATGGATTTCTCTATATGTTTACAAGTGTTAGAAATGGTTTCTAACAGCTTGTCAATTTTTGTTGGGTCTTTTACTTTCTCTTTTAGATCTTTTTCTATTTCTTTTAATTTTTTCCGAACCTCCACATTTGTTTCTGTGGAGGTATCGTTTTTTATCGAATCAATTAATTCTGCTATCACTTCTGTATATTCTTCTATTAACATAGTCACTTTATCTTGTGCATTTTCACGCACAATTTGAGTGACCATGTTTTTTTGGTCAATCGTTTCCCAGAGGGAATTTGCCAGAAGCATTATGTCATTGACGACTACTTCTGTTCTTCCCTCTAGGAAGGCTTTGGCTCTTAATAATGACAGACTTTGTTTGAATCGTCTGTCGGAGGGGAATATCCCCTCATCATGCAATCTTCTTCTAATCTCGGCTAATGCTTCGTAAACATCATCGGGGATGTTTACTAAATCTACCATGAACTGGTATTGAACCAGTTCTTCTAGCGAGATAGAAGGTATTTCAACATCTTGACCGTTCCCTTTTAGCATATCTATGAAATTTCTGTCTTCTTTTAAATAATTTACTTCAAAACGGAGAAGGAAACGGTCAAACAAGGCTTCCAGTCCTTCTCCTTCTTCTGGATACTCATTGGAAGAACCAATGAGTGTAATCAAAGGCGACTTGAAAGGTGTTCCATTGTTGTAGAACAGCCTTTCATTGATCAATGTTAGCAAGCTATTTAAAATAGCCGAGTTCGCCTTGAAAATTTCATCAAGAAAGGCGAAATGACTTTCAGGTAGCTTGCCTGATGTATTCCGTTTATAAACGCCTTTTTCTAACTCCTTAAGATTCAGTACACCAAATAATTCTTCTGGTGTACTGAACCGAGTGAGAAGCCATTGAAAATAGTTACTTCCTCTAACGATGTTTTTTAGTTCCGCAGACAAGGCGGACTTTCCTGTGCCTGCGGGTCCGATCAAAAGAACATGCTGACGTGCAAGAATCGCTGTCAGAATCCCTTCAATTTCTTGTGATCGTTCGAAATATTTTTTAGTTAATGATTCCTTTATTTCTTTTATTTTCATGTTTTTTCACCTTTCCTTTTTAGATCTTAATTTTAAAGAACTTCGACAATCGTTCCGTTGTCGAGTTCTATGAAAATTCCGTTGCATTTCATATCCTCACCTGCTTCATCCCAATTAATATAGTTTTCCAGTGGTGAGGAAAATACCATTGGGAACAAATCTTTGTAAAAATGATAGGCAACGTCTCCCATGTTTTTACAGCCATAGTGGAAAACACAGTCTTCCAGTTTTTTTATGGCTTCTTTCAAGTTTTTTACGATGCCCCTAGCTAGAAGCTTGACCACAGCATCAACTTGGTCATCTTCTAGTTGAGATAGCTTTTCAGCTATCTCATTTAATTCTGATAAAGAGGAATTCTCATGGATTTCAAAAGGTGATTCATAGTCAAGAATCACATAATCACCATAAGGATTCCCGTTTTCGTCAAGTTCGTAGGGTTCAAACACCTTCTGATATATTTCTTCTAAAGGTGTCGGTAATGTAAACCAAGCACCTTTCAACACTCCTTCGTTGTACTTTGCGAGGTTCACGACGAAAATTTTAATCATTTAACTTCTCTCCTTCCTTTTCTGTTCGTTTTAAAAAAAAGAAACCAGTTTTAAATATCCTTCAAATGGATATTTAAAGTGGTTTCTAATCTTCTAATCTTCTTTCTCTTTTATTTTTGATTTTTTTAAACTCCAACTATTCGATTTTATTAAGAAGTTTTTTACTCCTTTCACTCAATAGTTGGAGTTTCTCGTTTAGAACGTCTACTTCTAATTCAATGACTAACTGGTATTTTTTAAACGTGTCTGCTACACGTTTCGATTCACCAATTGCGTCATTGATTTCCATTTTTGAGACGGTATCTTTCTTCAACAGAAGATCAACCGTCTCCACCGCTTCTTCAAAATCGTTCAATAGTTTTTTATTAATCATTTCCCTATTGTCCGTTGTGTCGAACAAAGGGACAATGAACCCTTCTGAATTTTCAAGGGAGTTTACCAAGCTATTTAGATTTTTTAGTTCCTGCATATATGTGACAGGAACAAAGTAAACTCCCCCGTTTGGGCGCACCTGCGTTGGGGCTAGAGAACTTAAGATTTTTGACACCATCACTCTTATTTGTTGAGCAGAATAGTATATTGAATATTTTTTATATAATTCTTCTGCTTCCATTGCAAGACTTTTAACTTCTATATTTTTCTCATTTGGAACAGCAAAACTAAATTGATTTTGTTTTTTATCCAAAAGAAGAATCGCACCTGTTGGATCATAGTCCAATCTTTTCCCAGACTGATCTACTGTTTCAATGACAATATTTCGTTGAATATAATTATTGTCACTGAAAACTTCTCGAACCAAAAAGTTCTGAAATTTCTTTGGATCAGACGTCGGTACTTTTTTACGTTGAATTTCTTTAGTGGCTCTCCTAAAAGCGTCAGAAATTCTGATTTCATTTGGAAGCCATTCTTCTTTAATATTGGATTGAGTAAATTTTTCTTTCAGTCCTTCTCTGGTAATCAATTGTGAACCAATGGAGTACCAGAATAGATGTCCAATCATTCCATTTCTTTCCTCAGCACCAACGATGTTTTGTTCTTTAATGCTTTTTACAATCATTTTTTGATTCTCCTTCCTTCCTTTTTTTGGTTTTTTATAAAATAAAAAAACCAATCCTTCTACTATCAGAAAGATTGGTTTTTATTAACAATTTATTTATTAATTTTTTTGTAACAAAAAATGTTACGCCTTCCCACCAAAATTAAAACGGACTGGCAGGAAAGTAAGGGGGTTTTTGTTGGTCTTATCTCTTGTATTAGAGATTTCACCAACTAACAAAAAAAACAAAATATATATAATATAATAACAATTTTCTGTTAAATTTTCAATTAGACTTTTAATTCAAAAAAATTTTGTTATAACAAGAACAAATGTTCTGTTATTATTGGGGGATTTGTTTTTCACTGCTTACACGATTTAAAACTAATACCTCCTTTTTGTTATTTTGGCAATATTTTTAAAAGATAGCTAGAACGTTCTACCACATTCTTTTAAAATCTTTAAAACTTTATAGTGAGACTTAATCCCCGTTCAATTTCATTGTATTTCATTTTGTGATAGT
>Ga0207865_100513_pt1 | contig 41605 bp, 39 predicted proteins | sample HigsolmetaAR204D_FD_184836 | JGI IMG/M metagenome (GOLD analysis project Ga0207865, IMG submission 184836) | Ionic liquid and high solid enriched microbial communities from the Joint BioEnergy Institute, USA - AR20-4-D (SPAdes) (version 2) ...
GAACATTTCCTCCTTCAAACGAGTCCCTTTAACGTAAAAAAGCTTCTTTTCGCCTAAAATGCACCTTTCTTTTATGAATCTTGTCACGGTCATCTTTTTGCGATCATACTATATGGTGACAATTTTTAAATCCATCCTGTCGACTGGCTCTCATCTGCAAGGAGGGTTACAATACTTGAATGAGAAGGATTTTCAGCCAAAGCCGCTGCTAACAAAGAGAGAGAGAGAAGTATTTGAGTTATTAGTGCAAGATAAGACTACAAGAGAAATAGCCAGTGAACTTTTCATAAGCGAAAAGACGGTGCGGAACCATATTTCAAATGCTATGCAAAAATTAGGTGTGAAAGGGCGCTCACAAGCAGTCGTAGAACTTCTTCGTATGGGAGAACTAAAGCTTTAAACAGAAGAGGCAGCCTTAGTGGAACTTCGCCGTCGGCTGCCTTTTTTAGATTGATAAGGAAAGAGTTTGTTTTACTCTTTTTCTATGAATCATTGGCTTCTTAAAAAGGCTTGTGACTTTTTGAAAAAATTCGTCTTTCCACATTTTGAAAGTACGGCTATGCTTGAAATTTTACATAAAAAAATGGAAAATAGATTTGATCTTATCTGTTAATCTTGAAAGAAAGGGTTCCCCGTTATGACGTACGTTTTCAATACTGTTGAAGAAATAGAAAAATCCCTCCGCTGCATAGCTGCGATCTTAAAAAAGAAGGGCCGTGATATTTTAAGCAACTACTCGATTACTCCTCCGCAATTTGACGCGCTTCTGTTATTGAATGAATCAGGAAACATGACAATTGGAGAACTTTCAAATAAAATGTATCTTGCATGCAGCACGATCACGGATTTAATGGATCGAATGGAAAAAAACAACCTTGTTAAAAGGGTGAAAGACGAAAAGGATCGTCGATTAGTCAGGATTCAATTGCTTGAAAATGGACAACGCGTTATCGAGGCTGCATTAGCGAAGCGGCAAGAATATTTAAGAGAAGTTTTGAAAAACTTCTCGGATCAAGAAATTGTTCAATTGGAAAAGCTATTAGCAAAATTGCAACAAGAAATGAAAGAATAGAGGCGATTTTTTGAATAGACCAATTGGAGTTATTGATTCAGGTGTTGGTGGATTAACTGTTGTTAAAGAGTTGATGAGGCAGCTTCCAAAAGAAGAATTAATTTATTTGGGTGATACCGCCCGATGTCCGTACGGCCCGAGGCCGAAAACGGAAATTCGACAATTTACATGGGAGCTGACCAACTATTTAATTTCAAACTTTCATATCAAAATGCTTGTCATTGCTTGTAATACTGCAACAGCAGTTGTATTAAAAGAAATTCAAGAACAACTTGATATCCCTGTGATTGGTGTAATTCAACCAGGGGCAAGAGCTGCCATAAATGCTACACGCTCAGGCCATATTGGTGTGATCGGAACAAAAGGAACTATATCGAGCGGCGCGTACGTTCGTGCGCTCAAAACGATTAATAGTTCCGTCATTGTGGAGAGTCTCGCTTGCCCTGAGTTTGTGCCGTTAGTAGAAAGCGGCGAATTTGAAGGTGAACGGGCGGAATATATTGTTGCAGAATCTTTACTTCCTTTTAAAGGAAAGAGAATTGATACGCTTATTTTAGGATGCACACATTATCCTCTATTACGGCCTTTAATTCAAAAATATATCGGGAAAGACGTAAAAATAATCACCTCGGGAGATGAAACAGCCCGGGAAGTGAGCGCTATTTTATCCTTTCATCATTGTTTAAACCAAGAGGATGGCAATAAAAACCACAAATTTTTAACTACTGGGTCGAAACAAATGTTTCAAAAGATTGCTTCAAAATGGTTCGGTCATCACATTGATCATGTAGAAAGTATAACTTTAACGAAAACAGTTTGCTCTAAATGAGCAAGCTGTTTTTTTGTCCATTGAATTTTTGGTTGGAGCTGGTCTATTTTTTTTCAATGCTCGTATACATAGTAGTACAAACTGCCTTAGGAGGGATTGTTATGCCAAAAAACAGATGGGTGAATGTGACAGCAGCAGTTTTGGCTACTTTTGTTTTGCTTTCAGGGTGTTCTTCATTTGGAAGCAAGAGTTCAAAACAAGAAATAGATCCGCCGCAGGATATTACCTATTTGGAGGACGGGGATCAGCTTGATCAACAATTAGACTCAGCGAAATCAACGTCCGACAAAGAGGAATCCTCAAAGGAAACGGTGAAAAGAGTTCTGTATTTAATTGACAAAAACGGAATGGTCGTTCCACAAACATTGGAGCTGCCTAACACGAAGGAAGTAGCCAAACAAGCCGTTGAATATTTAGTGGCTGGAGGGCCCGTTTCAAACATTCTCCCGAACGGGTTCCGTGCGGTATTGCCGGAAGATACAGTTGTTAAAGGAGTAGATATTAAAGACGGAACGGCTATTGTAGATTTCTCAAATGAATTTACTAACTACAAGCCGGAAGATGAAGAAAAAATTTTGCAGGCAATTACATGGACATTAACCCAATTTAAAAATATTAATAAAGTAAAGCTCTGGGTGAACGGCCATGAACTGAAAGAAATGCCAGTAAACGGAACCCCAATCGGCGAAGGAACGACTAGAAAAGACGGCATCAATATTGATACGAGCGATGCTGTTGATATTACGGATACTCATCCTCTAACCGTGTATTATATTGGGGAGGAAGGGGATAACGTATATTATGTTCCCGTGACAAAGAGGATCAGCAATGAAGAAAAAGACGAAGTCGTAGCTGCTGTTAACGCATTAGTTGAAGGTCCAGACCGTTCAAGCGGATTATTAAGCGAGTTTCAGTCTGAAGTGAAGCTGATTGAAAAGCCAAAATATGAAGACGGTCAAGTCACTTTAAACTTCAACGAAGCGATTTATGGAAGCTATGATGAGGAGAAAAAGATCGTTTCCAATCATGTTATAAACTCCCTTGTGCTTACATTGACGGAGCAGGAAGGAATAGAAAAAGTAGCACTAAAAGTGAACGGCAAGCAAGACCTTGTGAATGAAGATGGAAAAAGTTTGTCAGAGCCAGTGTCAAGACCTGAAAATGTAAACACAGGTAGTTTTTAAACATCTATTTTTGATATACTATAAGAATGAGACTTTAGAGGCGAGCATGATAGCTGCCTCTTCTTTCATGTTTTCGTACATTGCAGTTGGTAGGAGGGAAAACAATGCGCCTTGATGGCAGAAATCAAGATGAGTTAAGAGAAGTCACAATAGTAACGGATTATTTGAAGCATCCGGAAGGGTCTGTTTTAATAACGGTTGGAGATACAAAAGTGATATGCAGCGCAAGTGTAGAAGACCGTGTCCCTCCTTTTATGAGAGGTGAAGGGAAAGGATGGATTACCGCAGAATATTCCATGCTTCCGCGTGCAACGGCTCAAAGAACGGTCCGGGAGGCATCAAAAGGAAAAATCTCCGGAAGGACAATGGAAATTCAACGGCTGATTGGAAGAAGCTTGCGTGCAGTAGTTGATTTGGAGAAACTGGGTGAAAGAACATTATGGATTGATTGCGATGTAATTCAAGCGGACGGGGGAACGAGAACGGCTTCCATAACAGGTTCTTATGTTGCAATAAATCTCGCTCTCGGTAAATTATTCAATGACGGTGTACTAGATACATATCCAGTAACAGATTTTTTAGCAGCTACGTCTGTAGGGATCGTTCCTGAACACGGAGTCATTTTAGATTTGAATTATGAAGAGGACTCAGCGGCAAAAGTTGATATGAATGTTGTTATGACATCAAGCCGCCATTTTGTTGAATTGCAGGGAACTGGGGAAGAATCCACGTTTTCAAAAGAAGAGCTGAACTTACTGTTGGAATATGCTGAAAAAGGAATTTTGGAACTAATCGAAAAACAAAAAGCGGCATTAGGGGAATGGACTGCAAAAATTATCAATAACAGGGATCAGCGGGAAGAGGGATGCTCATGAAAGAATTGGTGATCGCCACCAAAAACAAAGGGAAAATCGAAGAATTTCGCGCGATGTTAGAAAAAAAAGGAATACAGGTCAAGTCACTGTTGGATTATCCGAATTTGCCAGATGTTGAAGAAACCGGCCAAACTTTTTATGAAAATGCTGTTCTAAAAGCGGAGACAATCAGCCAATTGCTTAATAAACCCGTTGTTGCAGATGATTCCGGGCTTTCGATTGATGCTTTAAATGGCGAACCGGGGGTTTATTCGGCCCGATATGCAGGAAATGAAAAAGATGATCAAAAAAATATTCAAAAGGTTTTAAAAAAAATGGAAGGCGTTGAAAATCGAAAAGCAAGGTTCATATGTGTTTTGGCGTTTGCTGCTCCAGACCGTGAAACGATGACGGTGGAAGGTGTGTGTGAAGGACAAATTACAACTGAACCTCGCGGTGACAATGGCTTTGGATATGATCCTATTTTTCTTGTGGACGGCAAAGAAAAAACGATGGCTCAACTAGAGCAGTTCGAAAAAAACGAAATCAGCCATCGTGCAAAAGCTTTGAAGAAACTAGAAAAATTAATAGGCGATTGGGGAGAGGCTAATCGTGAAAGTTTTAATTATAAGTGATAGTCACGGTCTTACGGATGAGCTTGTGGAAATTAAGAAAAGGCATATAAACGAAGTAGAAGCAATCATCCATTGCGGTGATTCAGAGCTGAATGATGGAGCGGAACAAATTCAAGATATGTTGATCGTGAAAGGAAATTGCGATTTCCTTGGAAACTTCCCGAATGAAATCATTGAAACAATTGGAACCTATCGCTTTTTTATCACCCATGGCCATTTATATTCTGTCAAAACGACTTTAATGAAATTAAAATATCGTGCAGAGGAAGCGCAAGCAAACATTGTTTGTTTCGGCCATTCGCATATAGCCGGAGTCGAGCTTGTAGACGGGACATTGTTTATTAATCCAGGAAGTATTTTCCTTCCGAGGATGAGAAATGAAAAAACTTATGCTATACTAGAATTGATGAATGGCCAAGCAATTGTAGATTTTTACAATCTTCATGGAGAGAAAATTTCAAACTTGTCCACTAAATTCCAATTTGCTTAACCACTCTTCCTTGAGGGAGAATTTTTCTCCCTCAAAAAATTTTTTTAAAAAAGTAGTTGACATACTTTTAGCATGAAATTATAATAAACATTGTCTTTCGAAAAAATAATAAAAAATTATCCGATGTCCCAGTAGCTCAGCTGGATAGAGCAGCGGCCTTCTAAGCCGTCGGTCGGGAGTTCGAATCTCTCCTGGGACGCCATTTTTATAACGATAAAGCCCATCAAATCAACCTTTTAAAGTGCTTAGTGAAGCGGTCAAGAATTCGATCGCTTTTTAAAAGTGGAGCGTTTTAGAAGGTTGATTTTTATTATGACGAAGAAAAAAGATGTTATAATGTTATTAAGAAAAATTATAGTTTGAATGTTGTGCCTCTTGTTCATGAAAAAAGATAACGAGGTAAAAGATAAAATGGAACCTAGAATAACGTATGACAATGAAGCTAAATTAGCCTATTTATATATTTTCCCTGCAGATTTTCCATATGATATTGAATGTACCGAGGAATTAGAAGTTAATGAATTTTTAGTGCTTGATATTGATCATCATGAAAGGATTGTGGGGATTGAATTTTTTGGACCTGCAGCCCATCAATTATCTAAATTAGCTGGGGCAGAGAAAATATATAAGAAAAATGGTAATACCTTTTCGTTTCGTCTGTCAGAACAAGAAGTAAAAAATAAATTCCAATATAAAGGAATTAATTTTTGCTTTTCTGATAAAGAGTTTGAACATTTTATCGGGTTTGATATTGTAGATCTTAATAAATACAATGAACATGCTTTAGAACAATTAGTAATTTAAAAAAATAATTAATACAGTTTATTAGACAGAGTAAGGATTTAGCTTGCTCTGCTTTTTATCGTTTCAATGTTTAAAAATTTATTGCTGCAGGCCTATGGTTTCTATGCATTAAAAGACTAGCATGTGTATAAGCGAAATCCGTGGATGCAAATCCAATTCTAAGCTCCATTTAAAAAGATTTGAGGCTTTTCACTGAGGAGGAGTTCACATCTAATAAGTGACGCCCAAAACAGCAATGTCATTATTTCCTAAGTTATTGCAGTTTTATTTGCTTTTGTATTTTCTTCGGCAATTTTTGAAAAACAAGTTCGTAGGAACGAAAAATCAGGTTTTCCAAAATTTCCTCCGGGATGTTCGTGTTAAAATATATTGAGATCCAATGATTTTTGTTCATATAGTAGCCTGGAATGACGCCATCGTAATTTTCTCTTAATTGTTCAGAATGATGCGGATCACATTTTAACGTGATGATTGGCTTTCCTTCAGAATCACATCCTATAATCGCAAATATTTTGTCTCCCACTTTATATCGGTCTGCTTCCCAATCAATTTGGTAATCATGAACAGAACCGGGAAGTTTGAGACAGAAAGATTCAAGCTTTTGTTTGTTCATCATATAATCTCCTCCACCATATATTGTTCCAAATATTTTTTATACAACATACTTTGTCTTTTTTCCTTCTTCCGAAATTGCTCGTTTCAAGTGAAGGGCTTTTATTTAAAATCGAATAACGTTCAAGGTTTTAGAACATACATATGCTGCATTACTGTTTAAAACAGATTACAGCCCTCTTTCTGAAGTGTTCGGGTTGCCGAGCCTTTAAGAAAAACTGGTGTAATTTCGAATAAAATGGATGTTTTTTCTTTTGCCGCATTTGTTGAAAACGTTGGCTATTCAAATTAATTTAAATAAAATATTACGCACATTTTGCCTAATGGTTTGGAATCGATATTTATTTCAATTTAGAGCATAAAAAATTTTCATTGTATTATAAAATGTTGAAATAATGAGTTTGTAAACGTTACCAAAAAAACTGTTTCATAAAAATAATCAAATAATTCATAAAAATGGTGTTGACACTTTTGAAAAATCAGCGTATTATAAGGCTCAAACATAAATTTTCGTATAAGAATTGAATGTAAAAATTTATAGATGAAAACGATGAAGAGGATTAGTAATCTTTGGTTAAGATAACTCCAGAGAGCCGGGGGAGCTGAAAACCGGCGTTATCACCAAGGATGAACTCGCCTCCGAGTGCCTTTTCGAAAGCGGACAGCGAGTAGGATTGGCCGGGTGCATCCCAATGCACTCGTTAGGAAAAGAACGGATATTCCGTTCATGAGGTGATCGATTTGATCACGAAGAAGGGTGGTACCGCGGGAATTCAACCTTCTCGCCCCTTTGGCCTGCTATAAGTGGGTTTCATAGGGGCGGGAAGGTTTTTCATTATCTAAAAATTCTATCACATCTGTTTAAAAGGAGGATATATTCATGACTGCGAATGTACAGTTGGATGAGTTGAAAACCAAATGTACAACAACAACCATGACGGGGTCGGAAATGCTCATCGAAGCCTTAAAAAGGGAAAATGTAGAAGTCATTTTCGGCTATCCCGGTGGAGCCGTTTTGCCAATATATGATAAGCTATATAATTCTGGAGTCTTTCACGTCTTAACAAGACACGAGCAAGGAGGAATCCATGCTGCTGAAGGATATGCACGTATATCCGGAAAACCGGGTGTCGTCATTGCCACTTCAGGACCTGGTGCAACCAACTTAGTGACAGGGCTTGCGGATGCATTAATTGATTCTTTGCCGCTCGTCGTCTTTACAGGGCAAGTAGCAACAACTGTGATCGGTTCTGATGCTTTCCAAGAAGCAGATGTGATCGGAATTACCATGCCCGTTACAAAACATAATTATCAAGTTCGGGATATAAATGATTTACCGAGAATTGTTAAAGAAGCGTTTCATATCGCAACAACTGGAAGACCAGGACCTGTATTGATCGATATTCCAAAAGATATTTCACAGGCGGAAGGCAATTTCGAATATGATATGGAATTGTCATTGCCTGGCTACCAGCCGAAATTAGAGCCGAATTACTTGCAAATCCGCAGGCTGGTGGAATCGGTCAGCAGTGCAAAAAAACCGGTGATTTTAGCTGGTGCCGGCGTTCTTCATGCCAATGCTGCGAATGAACTGAGAGAATATGTTGAACAGCAGCAAATTCCGATCACAAACACTCTACTTGGATTAGGAAGTTTCCCAGCGGATCATCCTCTATTTTTAGGAATGGCAGGAATGCATGGAACATACGCGGCTAACATGGCTCTTTATGAATGCGACTTATTGATTAGCATCGGAGCCCGCTTTGATGACAGAGTAACAGGAAATCTTAAACATTTTGCGCCTAATGCAACTGTAGCACATATTGACATTGATCCTGCCGAAATTGGTAAAAATGTTCCCACACAAATTCCGATTGTCGGCGACGCGAAGCAAGTATTGAAGCTTTTGATCGAGCAGGAAGGAAATAAAGGCGATCATCAAGAGTGGATTCAGCATCTTGCTGAATATAAAAAAGAATATCCATTATGGTATGAAAAATCTGAAAATGAAATCAAACCTCAAGAAGTGATCGAAGAAATTTATAAACAAACAAAAGGAGAAGCAATTGTTACAACAGATGTAGGCCAGCATCAAATGTGGGCTGCGCAATATTATCGCTTTAATTCGCCAAACAGATGGGTGACATCGGGCGGACTTGGAACGATGGGCTTTGGACTCCCTTCAGCTATCGGCGCGCAGTTTGCTGACCGCAACAGAACGGTTGTCGCGATATTGGGTGATGGAGGGTTCCAAATGACCTTCCAAGAGCTTGCGGTAATCAAAGAGCACAATTTGCCAATCAAAGTAATCGTTCTGAACAACAATTCGCTCGGTATGGTTCGCCAATGGCAAGAACTCTTTTATGAAAAACGTTATTCTCATTCCGTCTTTCAAACGCAGCCTGATTTTATTAAATTGGCAGAAGCGTTTGGAATAAAAGGAGTAAGAATCCAAAATCATCAAAATCTTAAGACAGTGTTGGAAAAAAGCTTTGCAAACAGAGAGCCGGAGCTGATTGAAATCGTCGTAGCACCGGAAGAAAACGTATATCCAATGATTGCTCCTGGCAAAGGACTGAATGAAATGGTGGGGATAAAGAAATGAAGCGAATCATTACGCTGACTGTCATGAATAGATCAGGAGTTTTAAACCGAATTACTGGCCTGTTTACGAAAAGACACTATAATATCGAAAGCATTTCTGTCGGCCATTCGGAAATAGAAGGCGTTTCGCGAATTACATTTGTTGTAAATGTTAAAGAAGAAAAAGAAGTTGAACAAATTACAAAGCAATTAAATAAGCAAATTGATGTGTTGAAAGTGATGGATATCACAAATCAATCAATTGTTGCAAGAGAACTAGCATTAATTAAAGTTGTTGCAAATCCATCGACAAGAATGGAAATATACGGTGTGATCGAACCGTTTCGCGCATCGATCATTGATGTTAGCAGAGACAGCGTTGTCGTACAGGTAACAGGTGAGCCGAACAAAATTGAAGCGCTGATTGACTTATTGAAACCGTACGGCATCAAGGAAATAGCCAGAACAGGACTGACAGCTTTTCCTCGCGGTACACAAAAGCTGCAGCAGTCCGAAAAAACTTTTTCAATCGTCTAATACATTTTTAAATATAGTAAAACATTTAAGAAAGGGAGATGTACAAATGACAAAAGTATACTATAACGGAGATATTAACGGAGCTGTATTAGAAGGGAAGAAAGTAGCGATTTTAGGATATGGTTCTCAAGGTCACGCGCATGCTTTAAATTTAAAAGAAAGCGGCGTAGATGTAGTAGTTGGCGTTAGAAAAGGTAAATCATTTGAAAAAGCTCAAGAGGATGGATTGGAAGTTAAAACAGTTCGTGAAGCTGTTGAAGAAGCAGACATTATCATGGTGCTTGTTCCGGATGAAAAGCAAAGAGAGCTTTATGAAAATGAAGTGAAGCCGGGACTAAAAGCAGGAAATGCTCTCGTATTTGCCCATGGATTTAACGTTCATTTCAATCAAATTGTTCCGCCAAGCGATGTGGATGTATTTTTAGTTGCACCTAAAGGCCCAGGTCATCTTGTGCGAAGAACTTACACTGAAGGAGCTGGGGTTCCGGCATTGATTGCTGTTGAACAAAATGTAACAGGTCAAGCGAAAGAATTGGCTTTAGCATATGCAAAAGCAATCGGATCCGCACGTGCCGGCGTTCTTGAAACAACGTTTAAAGAAGAAACAGAAACGGATCTTTTCGGTGAGCAAGCAGTTCTTTGCGGCGGGTTAACATCCCTTGTGAAAGCTGGATTTGAAACGCTTGTTGAAGCAGGTTACAAGCCTGAAGTTGCATATTTTGAATGTTTGCATGAACTAAAATTAATTGTGGATTTACTGTATGAAGGCGGGCTTTCCAACATGAGATACTCCATTTCCGATACAGCTCAATGGGGTGATTTCGTATCTGGACCGCGCGTAATCGATGCGCATGTAAAAGAAAACATGAAAGCTGTATTGAATGATATTCAAACTGGAAAATTTGCGAAAGAATGGATTTTGGAAAACCAAGTAGGAAGACCGCAGTTTAACGCGATCAACAATCGTGAAAATGAGCATCAAATTGAACAGGTCGGAAGAGTGTTAAGAGACATGATGCCGTTTGTAAAGCCTAAAAATAAGGAAGCGGTGGTAACTGGTGCGAAAAATTAACTTTTTTGACACAACCTTAAGAGATGGCGAGCAATCCGCTGGAGTAAACCTAAACTTAAAAGAAAAATTAGAAATCGCAAAACAGCTGGAACGAGTTGGAATGGACATTATTGAGGCAGGCTTTCCTGCCTCCTCTCCAGGCGATTTTCGCTCAGTACAGGAAATTGCCAGAACAATCAAAAATTCTTCTGTTACAGGATTGGCGAGATCTGTTAAAGGAGATATCGATGCGGCGTGGGAAGCGTTGAAAGACGGGGCGGAGCCAAGACTCCATACGTTTATTGCAACATCGCCTGTTCATCGGGAATATAAATTGAAAATGACGAAGGAGCAAGTGATCGAGCGTGCAGTAGAATCCGTCAAATATGCAGCGAAATTTTTCCCTATTATACAATGGTCTGCAGAGGATGCCTGCCGCACTGAACTCGATTTTTTGGCGGAAATTGTTGAAAAAGTGATTGAAGCCGGCGCGAAAGTCATCAATATTCCTGATACTGTAGGCTATATCACTCCGATTGAATATGGCAAAATATTTGAATATTTAAAACAAAATGTGAAAAACATTGATCAAGTCATTTTGTCCGCTCATTGCCACGACGATTTAGGAATGGCAGTAGCGAACGCTCTCAGCGCTGTAGAACATGGAGCAGGGCAAATTGAAGGTACGATTAACGGAATTGGAGAGCGTGCGGGCAATTCAGCTTTAGAGGAAGTGGCTGTCGCTCTGTACATTCGAAAAGACTATTACAAAGTTGAAACAAACATCCGCTTAAATGAAATTAAGAGAACAAGTGATTTAGTGAGCAAATTGACAGGAATGATAGTTCCGCCAAACAAAGCGATCGTCGGGAAAAACGCTTTTGCCCATGAATCTGGCATACATCAAGACGGTGTGCTGAAAGAAAAAACAACATATGAGATCATATCTCCTGAACTTGTTGGGGTACAGTCCAACAGTTTAGTATTAGGGAAACATTCTGGTCGTCACGCATTTCGGGTAAAGCTCAAGGAATTAGGCTTTACAATGGATGAAGAAGCGACAAATCGTTTATTCACTGCTTTTAAGGAACTTTCTGAAAAGAAAAAAGAATTGACGGAAGATGATCTTGTAGCTCTTGTATTAGAAGAACAATTAACAGGTGAAGAAGGAACATATGAACTTTGTGCGCTGCAGGTAACATATGGTACGACTGGAGTCCCGTCTGCCACTGTGACGCTGAAAACGAAAGAAAACGAGGAAATTCAAGAGGCTGCGACAGGAAATGGAAGCGTAGAAGCTATTTACAATACGTTAGAACGCTGTTTGAAGCAGTCCGTCACTTTGCTGGACTACCGAATCCAATCTAATTCAGGAGGACGCGATGCGTTAGCGCAAGTATATGTAAAAGTTAACGTGGACGGAATTGAAATGGGAGGACGCGGCATTGCCCAGGATGTGCTTGAAGCATCTGCCAAAGCCTATCTAAATGCTGTCAACAGGGCGATATTACTCAAACATACAGCGAAGGAAAAACATCAGGCGACTGTATAAAATCATGAAAGGGGTGGAACGTGATGAAGAAAAAAATCGCTGTTTTGCCGGGAGACGGCATTGGAAAAGAAGTAGCGAACGGAGCTATTGAGGTTTTAAAGGCTATTGGACAATATTACAAACATGATTTTGAATTTGAATTCGGCTTAATTGGCGGAGAAGCGATAGATAAGTGCGGGACACCTCTTCCTGAAGAAACGATTGAATTATGTCGTTCAAGCGATGCGGTTTTATTAGGAGCTGTAGGCGGTCCGAAATGGGATAAAAATCTTCCTGAACTCCGTCCGGAAAAAGGATTGCTAGGCATTCGAAAAGAGTTGGACTTATTTGCAAATATCCGCCCTGTTCAAACTTATAAAGCCCTTCAAGAAATATCTCCGTTAAAGGGAGAAAAAATAGAAGATGTTGACTTGGTGATTGTACGCGAATTGACAAGCGGACTTTATTTCGGGAAACCGAGTGAAAGAATCGTTTCAGACGGAGAAGAAGCAGCGGTTGACACGCTTTTTTATAAACGGAAAGAAATTGAACGCATTTTAGAAACAGCTTTTCAAATGGCGCAAAAACGCCGAGGAAAAGTAACGTCTGTTGATAAGGCAAACGTGCTTACAACTAGCAAGCTTTGGCGTGAAATTGCTGAAGAATTGGCTTCAAAATACCCTGATGTCACATTGGAGCATATGCTTGTTGATAATGCGGCCATGCAATTGATCCGCATGCCAAGCCAGTTTGATGTGATTGTGACGGAAAATATGTTCGGTGACATTTTAAGCGATGAAGCATCCATGATCACTGGATCGTTGGGCATGCTTCCTTCAGCAAGCTTATCAAACAGTGGATTGCACTTATATGAACCAGTGCATGGATCAGCTCCTGACATTGCCGGCCAAAACCTGGCAAACCCTGTCGGAATGATCTTATCTGGTGCGCTCATGCTCCGCTATTCCTTTGATCTTCATGAAGAAGCTAGAGCCATTGAAAAAGCGGTTAAACATGTGTTGGATTCCGGAAAGTGCACGAGAGATTTAACAAATAATGAAGGTGCATTTATTCATACAACTGAAATGGTGGAAGAAATCAAAGAAGTGCTTGCGAACGATTATGCACTATTAAATATTATCGATTCCTACGAATAAAATGGGGGGGTGTGGGCTTTTCCGGGAGGAGAAGCTCACCGTTTTCTTAATAGATACAAAACAGGAAATAGGGGGAAAAAGAAAATGAAGCCTCGAAACATAATAGAAAAAATCTGGGATGATCATGTGGTCGTAAGGGAAGAGGGAAAACCGGATCTGCTTTATATTGACCTTCATCTCATACATGAAGTTACATCACCGCAAGCTTTTGAAGGATTGAGACAAAACGGACGGAAAGTGAGACGTCCTGATCTCACCTTTGCCACAATGGATCATAATATCCCAACCGTGAACCGCTTTGTCATTGAAGATGATGTAGCTAAAAACCAAATAAGTGCTTTAGAAAGAAACTGCCAAGAATTTGGAATTACTCTGGCAGGATTAGACAGCGATGATCAAGGAATTGTCCATGTTATCGGTCCGGAATTAGGGCTTACTCTTCCAGGAAAGACTATTGTATGCGGAGACAGCCATACATCGACACACGGCGCTTTTGGGGCGCTGGCATTTGGAATCGGAACAAGTGAAGTAGAACACGTTTTGGCCACTCAAACATTATGGCAGCACCGTCCGAAAACTTTGCAAGTGAAAGTGACAGGATCTTTGTCAGAAGGAGTCACGGCCAAAGACGTCATCCTTTACATTATTGGAAAATTTGGTGTTGATTTCGGTACAGGCTATGTTATTGAATATTCGGGTGAAGTGATTGAAAGCTTATCAATGGATGAACGGATGACTATTTGCAATATGTCAATCGAAGCAGGTGCCCGCGCCGGTTTAATAGCTCCGGATGAAACAACCTTTAATTATATAAAAGGAAGAAAATATGCTCCGAAAGGGGAAGAGTTCGAAAAAGCAGTTGCTTACTGGAAATCTTTAAGATCTGATCCAGGAGCTACATTTGATAAAACGATTGAAATCCGCGGGGAAGACATCGCACCGATGGTTACCTGGGGTACAAATCCAAGCATGGTGCTGCCTGTTGACCATTCGATTCCGACACTTGAGGATGCACGCAATGAAAATGAAGCAGCTTCCTTCAAACGGGCGTATGAGTACATGGGACTTGAACCGGGAACGAACATTCAAGACATTGAAATCGATTATGTATTCATTGGATCATGTACAAACTCAAGACTAACTGATTTGCGTGCAGCGGCGAATGTAATTAAAGGACGAAAGGTTGCTCCAAATGTGAAAGCGATCGTAGTTCCAGGCTCCCAAAAAGTAAAACAAGCAGCAGAACAAGAAGGATTGCATGAAATTTTCATCAATGCTGGTTTTGAATGGAGAGATTCTGGATGCAGCATGTGTTTAAGCATGAATAACGATGTCGTGCCTCCTGGAAAACGATGTGCGTCTACTTCCAACCGCAACTTTGAAGGACGTCAAGGGAAAGGGGCAAGAACTCACTTAGTGAGTCCTGCAATGGCAGCAGTGGCAGCAATTTATGGTAAGTTTGTTGATATTCGGACAGAGAAGCTTGAAGCAGTAAAATGAGGAGGGAAGAAGCAGCATGCAGCCTTTTACAACATTAACTAGCCATATTGCAGTATTAAATAGAACAAATGTGGATACGGACCAAATCATTCCGAAACAATTTTTAAAACGAATTGAACGGACAGGTTATGGAAGATTTGCTTTTTTTGATTGGAGATATTTAGATAATGGTGAGGAAAATCCACAATTCGAGTTAAATCAGCCAGTCTACAAAGGCGCACAAATTTTGCTAGCTGGCGAAAATTTCGGTTGCGGTTCATCAAGAGAGCATGCTCCATGGGCTTTAGCAGACTTTGGTTTCCGCGCAATTATCGCGCCTAGCTTCGCAGATATTTTTTATCAAAACTGTTTAAAAAACGGAATCCTGCCGATACGGGTCAATGAAGAAGTGTTTGAAACATTGCTCAAAAAAGCGGAAGGAAATGTGTACGAATGCACGATTGATTTAGAGCAGCAAAAAGTATTTGATCAAGAAGGATTTGAGTTTCATTTTGACATTAATGAGCATTGGAAGGAAATGCTTTTAAATGGACGCGACGAAATAGGATTTACATTATTATATGAAGAGCAGATCAGCCAATTTGAACAAAAGGCAAAAGCGTGGGGATGATGATATTGCATCCTCCGCTTTTTCTTTTGATTCTTGTTTTCTCGTTGCCCAGCTGGTAAACTTGTAGCAAAATCATAAAGAGGTTTTCTACAATGAAAAAAGCGAATGGAAAAATCATTCCCTTTCCCCGACTTAAAGAACGATTGATTGAAAAAGGAATGAATGCGTTACATAATAAACAATTTGAACAAGCGCTCGACCTTTTTTTAGAGGCGAGATCTTGGAATTCAAATCACCCTGATATTGAAATAGGAATTGCTTTATGCTTAATGGAGCTTGGAGAATATCAGGAAGCAAAACAAATTTGTAAAAAAATGCTTCACGAAGCAAAAGGAAATTATTTTGAAATATTGCAGATGTATTTAACGATTTTAGTACAGCTTGGACAATATGATGAGGTAAAAACGACGATTGAAGCGGTTTTGGAAGAAAATAAACTTCCGGCAGCACATGCAGAACAGTTTTACAAGCTGCTTCATTTTAGCCGGAGGATGAGCGAAGAGCAAATCAGTCCAGAACCGAATGACGATGATCTTTTCAGCAGGCTGGACAAGCAAATTTCCTACATACATTCGATCAAAAATAATAATAATGTTAAAAAAAATTTACATACGATTGAAGAGATGCTTCAGTCAAAAACGGTCCATCCGGTTGTGAAAACAATGCTGCTGCAAATATTGCGAGATCATGAAATAGCACGAATAATGACCGTTGAGAAATTCGGGGAAACTACCGCTGTAAATCCTATCCATCTTCAAGATTTATTAGAAATGACGTTTGCCAAAAAAGTGCTCAATCTTTTGGACGATTTTTTAGGAAATGAAAATCCAACCCTTTTCGAAGCTGTAAAAGATATATGGATTCGTCATTTATATGTCATGTATCCTTTTCATCCTAAACCGGAAAATGCAAATATTTGGGCAGCAGCGCTTCATTACGTTGGCTACGAAATTTTTGGGATCGTCATCAAGCTGACGGAAGTTGAGCGGATTTACAACATAAAAAGTGCTGAGTTTATTTCAGTTTGCGATAAAATTAGACAAATTGAAGAAATTTCAAACATTAGATGGTAGAGTCCTATTGAAAGGATTGAATCCTATGGTATAATAAAATGGTTGTAAAATGTATATTTTTTGTATGCACCTTTCTTGCTATTGGTGCCGGTTATCCTTTTTTGACATATTTATTTTATGGCTTGTTTCTTTACGGACAAGGCATATAAAAAATTTTTATCGTGTACTCACGAATAATATTTATAGATTGTTGGAGGGAAACAAATGTCAGTTAAATGGGAAAAATTAGAGAAAAACGAAGGAGTCTTAACCGTTGAAGTAGATGCACAAACATTTAAAGAAGCGCTGGATCGAGCATTTAAAAAAGTTGTAAAAAATGTAGCCGTTCCAGGATTCCGCAAAGGAAGAGTGCCGCGCCCTATTTTTGAAAAGAGATTCGGTGTTGAGGCGCTATATCAAGATGCGCTTGATATTTTGCTTCCAGAAGTTTACCCAAAAGCGGTTGAAGAAGCTGGAATTGAACCGGTAGACCGTCCTGAAATTGATATTGAACAAATTGAAAAAGATAAACCGCTTATTTTTACGGCTAAAGTAACGGTCAAACCAGAAGTGAAACTTGGCGAATATAAAGGTTTGGATGTCCAAAAAGAAGATACAACCGTTACGGATGAAGATGTGGAAAACGAATTAAAACAGCTTCAAGAACGGCATGCTGAATTGGTTGTGAAAGAAGAAGGAAAAGTGGAAGAGGGAGATACAGTCGTCCTCGACTTCGAAGGTTTTGTTGACGGCGAAGCGTTTGAAGGCGGAAAAGCTGAGAATTATTCTTTGGAAGTCGGCTCCGGCACATTTATCCCTGGTTTTGAAGATCAGTTGATCGGGCTTGAAGCAGGCGAAGAAAAGGATGTAGAAGTAACGTTCCCTGAAGAATATCATGAGGAAAAGCTTGCTGGAAAACCGGCTGTCTTTAAAGTGAAAATTCATGAAATCAAAACGAAAGAACTCCCTGCATTGGATGATGAATTTGCAAAAGATGTAAACGATGAGGTTGAAACACTTGAAGAATTAAAGGCGAAAATTAGAGAGCGTTTAGAAGAGCAAAAGAACACACAAGCTGAAAATAAACTTCGTGATGAACTTGTTGAAAAAGCTGCAGAAAATGTTGAAGTGGACATTCCGCAAGTGATGATTGACAATGAACTTGAAAGAATGATGAATGAATTTCAACAACGCTTGCAATTGCAAGGCTTGAACTTAGAACTGTATTACCAATTCTCTGGCCAAAGCGAAGAAGAATTGCGTGAACAAATGAGAAAAGACGCTGAAAAGCGCGTGAAATATAACTTAACATTAGAAGCAATTGCGAAAGCTGAAAACATTGATGTGACAGAAGAAGAAGTAAATGAAGAGCTGCAAAAAATGGCTGACATGTACAATATGCCAGTTGAAAGCGTTAAGAGAGCACTCGGTTCAACAGAAGGAATAAAAGAAGATTTAAAAATTAAAAAAGCGGTCGATTTTCTTGTAGAAAATAGAAAAGATGTTGCATAATATAGTTACAGGAACATCATGATCTTTGATAAAGTTGATAACAAGGCGCGATTTGATCGTGCCTTGTTTTATAAAATGAAAAGCGTTAAATCGTTCGAAACTGTACATAATAATTGTCACATAACTATACATACTTTTCATTACCGCTTTTCTTTTGTTTTATGATAAAATGCGATACATACTTTTCTTTTGTTTGAAAAGCATTGTTCCCCGATTCATGCGTGCGGTTTATATATGGGTGGGGAGGCAATGAAGGAAATTAAGGGGTGATATCATGTTTAAGTTTAACGATGAAAAGGGACAGTTAAAATGTTCGTTTTGCGGAAAAACTCAAGATCAAGTGAGAAAGCTGGTTGCTGGTCCTGGCGTCTATATATGCGATGAATGTATTGAACTTTGCACAGAAATTGTAGAAGAGGAGCTTGGCACGGAAGAAGAGGCTGAATTTAAGGATGTTCCGAAACCGAAAGAAATTCTCAGCATCTTAGATGAATATGTAATCGGGCAGGAGCAGGCAAAAAAATCTTTGGCGGTTGCAGTTTACAACCATTATAAGCGGATTAATTCAAACAATAAAATTGATGATGTTGAGCTGTCCAAAAGTAATATTGTGTTAATCGGGCCGACAGGAAGCGGAAAAACGCTGCTTGCACAAACGCTTGCACGCATTTTGAATGTTCCATTTGCAATTGCTGACGCAACGTCGCTAACGGAAGCTGGATACGTTGGGGAAGATGTTGAAAATATTTTGCTGAAGCTAATCCAAGCTGCTGATTACGATGTGGAAAAAGCGGAAAAAGGAATTATTTACATCGATGAGATTGACAAAATTGCTAGAAAATCAGAAAATCCATCCATTACAAGAGATGTGTCTGGTGAAGGTGTCCAACAAGCACTTCTGAAAATTTTGGAAGGAACTGTAGCAAGTGTTCCTCCACAAGGCGGAAGAAAACATCCGCATCAAGAATTTATCCAAATCGATACGACTAATATATTATTTATTTGCGGCGGAGCATTTGACGGCATAGAGCAAATCATCAAGCGCAGATTAGGGCAAAAGGTCATTGGATTTGGAGCAGATAGCCGAAACAAAGAGCTTGATCAAAAGCAGCTGCTTTCAAAGGTGCTACCTGAGGATTTATTAAAATTCGGGTTAATTCCGGAATTTATCGGGCGTTTGCCTGTCATTGCCAGCCTTGAACCGCTTGATGAAGCAGCACTTGTCGAAATATTAACAAAACCGAAAAACGCGCTTGTTAAACAATATCAAAAAATGCTCGAGCTAGATGGCGTTGAGCTGGAATTTGAAGAAGAAGCATTATCAGAAATTGCGAAAAAAGCAATTGAACGAAAAACAGGTGCGCGCGGCCTTCGTTCTATCATTGAAGGCATTATGCTTGATGTGATGTTTGAATTGCCGTCTCGTGATGATATTACAAAATGTGTCATCACGGCAAACACTGTAAGAGAAAAAATTCCTCCGAAGCTGATTGCAAATGATGGAACCATTATAAATGAAGATACGAAAACTTCCGCATAAGACACGTTTTGACGGGCTTTTTAGTCTGAATTTGCAGCAGTTTAGTTTTGTAAAAGGATAGTTGTTCTCATAAAAATAAGAAGGATCGAGTTCATACAACTCGATCCTTCTTTTCATGAAAATCCGTCCTCAACATATGTTTAATCCGTATATGCAAAGGAGATAATAGGGGATAAACATTTGTTGAGGAGGAAACTCAGGATGAACTGGACAGGGATTGCCCTTTTCATACAATTAATTTTCGGAGTCATTGTCGGTCTTTATTTTTGGAATTTATTGCGGAATCAGCGGACGCAAAAAATTTCCATTGACCGCGAGTCGAAAAAAGAAATGGAACAATTGAGAAAAATGAGAGCTATCCAATTATCAAAGCCGCTTTCAGAACGAATTCGTCCAAAAAGCTTTTCTGACATCGTCGGACAGGAGGATGGCATCAAAGCATTAAAAGCAGCTTTATGCGGGCCGAATCCCCAGCATGTTATTATTTACGGACCTCCTGGTGTAGGAAAAACGGCTGCTGCAAGGCTCGTTCTTGAAGAAGCGAAAAGAAATAAAAAGTCTCCTTTTCAACATAATGCTGTTTTTGTTGAATTGGATGCAACAACAGCGAGATTTGATGAACGGGGAATAGCTGATCCTTTAATAGGTTCTGTTCATGATCCCATTTATCAAGGTGCTGGGGCAATGGGACAAGCCGGAATTCCACAGCCGAAACAAGGAGCAGTGACTCATGCACACGGCGGCGTGTTGTTTATTGATGAAATTGGCGAACTCCATCCCATTCAAATGAATAAACTGTTAAAAGTACTTGAAGACCGAAAAGTTTTTTTAGAAAGCGCCTATTATAGTGAAGAAAATTCTCAAATTCCAAGTCATATTCATGATATTTTCCAAAACGGTCTCCCGGCTGATTTTCGCTTGATCGGGGCAACTACAAGAACACCATCTGAAATACCGCCCGCCATTCGCTCGCGCTGCCTTGAAGTATTTTTTAGAGATTTAACGGCCGATGAACTCGCGGTCGTTGCTCGGAAAGCGGCTGAAAAAGTAAATGTAAAAATTTCAGAAAAAGGAATATCCATTTTAACTTCTTATGCCCGCAATGGAAGAGAAATTGCCAATATGATGCAAATTGCTGCTGGAATTGCCATCACCGAGGACCGAAATGAAGTGAAAGTCGAAGATATTGAATGGATTGTCCATTCCAGCCAGCTTACACCAAAATATGAAAAGAAAATTGGAAATGAACCTAAAGTTGGACTGGTGAACGGTCTTGCTGTTTACGGACCAAACAGCGGCTCTTTATTAGAGGTGGAAGTGACGGTTATTCCGGCAAAAGAAAAAGGAACGATCAACATTACAGGTATTGTAGAAGAAGAAAACATTGGCGACCGCGGAAAATCCATCAAAAGAAAAAGCATGGCCAAAGGCTCCGTTGAAAATGTCATAACAGTGTTACGATCAATGGGAGTTAATGCCCATGATTATGATATTCATGTAAACTTTCCCGGCGGGGTACCTGTTGATGGACCGAGTGCAGGAATAGCGATGGCAACCGGCATTTTTTCTGCCATCCACAAAATTCCTGTTGATAATACCGTTGCGATGACTGGAGAGATCAGCATTCATGGGAATGTAAAACCGATTGGCGGAATTATTCCAAAAATAAAAGCTGCCAAGATGGCAGGTGCCAAAAAAGTGATCATACCAGAGGAGAATATGCAGTCAATTTTAAAAACGATTGAAGACATTGAAATTATTCCTGTTCGAAGCTTTCAGGAAGTGTTAGATTGTGCGCTTATCAATCCTCCAACGGAGCAAATTTATCCAGAGACAATCATAGAGAAAAAATCGGTTTAAAGCAGCGTCTTCATTCCAAATGCCTAACAGGGTTCAGGCCGTGGCACTGAACCTTTATTTTTGTTGAGGCAGTTATTTATTCCTTTCAATAAAGATAAGTTTGAAAATAGACAGTGCAGAAAGAATAGGATAGAATTGAACAAGGACGCTGTATAATCTATTTTTCACATGATGGAGGTGTAAAAATATGGCGAAAAAAGAGAATAGAATCGTCCCCCTCCTACCGCTTCGAGGTTTGTTAGTTTATCCATCGATGGTGCTACATTTAGATGTAGGACGCGATAAATCTGTACAGGCGCTTGAGAAGGCGATGATGGATGATCATATGATATTTTTAACAACACAAAAGGAAGTTTCAATAGATGATCCAAAAGAGGATGATTTATACCATATTGGAACGCTGACGAAAATTAAGCAAATGCTCAAACTGCCGAACGGCACCATTCGCGTGCTTGTCGAGGGACAAAAAAGAGGCGAAATCAAAAGTTTTGAAAGCAAGGAACCATATATTTCTGTACAAGTTGATACTTATGAAGAACCGCTTCAAAAAGATGTTGAAGAAGAAGCTTTGATGCGAACTGCGCTTGAATATTTTGAGCAATACATAAAAATGTCTAAAAAAATTTCAAGTGAGACGTTTGCAACCGTTTTGGATATAGATGAACCAGGAAGATTGGCCGATATTATTGCTTCCCACTTGCCGATCAAGCTGAAAGATAAGCAAGAAATATTAGAAACATTTGATGTGAAAGAAAGATTAAATAAAATTATTCAAATGCTCCATAATGAGAAGGAAGTTCTGCAGCTTGAAAAGAAAATAGGCCAGCGGGTCCGTCAATCAATGGAACGGACGCAAAAAGAATATTATTTGCGCGAACAAATGAAGGCCATTCAAAAAGAGCTCGGAGAAAAGGAAGGGAAAACGGGCGAAATAGAAGATTTGACTGAAAAAATCGAAAAATCGGGAATGCCGGAACATGTTTATAAAACGGCTATGAAAGAGCTCAGCCGATATGAAAAAATCCCTTCAACATCCGCTGAAAGTGCGGTGATCCGCAATTATTTAGACTGGCTCATTTCCTTGCCGTGGAACAAGGCAACAGAGGACAGACTGGATATAAAGCTGGCGGAAGTGATCTTAAATGAAGAGCATTACGGACTAGATAAAGTAAAGGAACGGGTGCTTGAATATTTAGCAGTGCAAAAATTAACAAATTCGCTTAAAGGCCCTATTTTATGTTTAGTGGGACCGCCTGGCGTTGGGAAAACATCTCTTGCCCGTTCTGTTGCAAAATCATTAAATAGAAAGTTCGTTCGAATTTCTCTTGGCGGCGTTCGGGATGAATCGGAAATAAGAGGCCATAGAAGAACATATGTCGGTGCGATGCCGGGTCGGATCATTCAAGGGATGAAAAAAGCGGGAACGATTAATCCGGTATTTTTGCTGGATGAAATTGATAAAATGTCCAGCGATTTTCGCGGTGATCCTTCAGCTGCTCTTCTTGAAGTGCTGGATCCGGAGCAAAACCATAATTTCAGCGATCATTATATTGAAGAGCCATATGATTTATCAAAAGTCATGTTTATTGCGACAGCCAATAATTTAGCAACTATTCCAGGTCCGCTGCGCGACAGAATGGAAATTATCACAATTGCCGGTTATACCGAATTAGAAAAAGTTCATATCGCCAAAGATCATCTTCTTCCAAAACAATTAAAAGAGCATGGACTGAAAAAAGGTCACTTGCAAATAAGAGAAGAAGCAATTTTAAATATAATTCGTTATTATACGCGCGAAGCAGGGGTAAGAGGGTTAGAACGCCAAATCGCAGCAATATGCCGAAAAGCAGCGAAAACGATTGTAACAGGTGAAAGAAAAAGAATTGTTGTAACCGCTAAAACTCTTGAAGACTTTTTGGGCAAAAAATTGTTTCGATACGGTCAGGCAGAATTGCAGGATCAAATCGGTGTGGCGACCGGTCTCGCATATACGACGGTCGGCGGCGATACGCTGTCCATTGAAGTGTCCATCTCTCCGGGTAAAGGCAAGCTGATTTTAACCGGAAAGCTCGGAGATGTCATGAAGGAATCGGCTCAAGCCGCTTTCAGCTATATTCGATCTAGAACAAAAGAACTAAAGATAGATCCAGATTTCCACGAACAATATGATATCCATATTCATGTGCCTGAAGGAGCTGTTCCAAAAGATGGACCGTCTGCAGGCATTACGATGGCAACGGCGCTTATTTCAGCATTAACTGGAAGACCGGTTCGAAAAGAAGTCGGAATGACAGGTGAAATTACTTTAAGAGGCCGCGTTCTGCCGATAGGCGGTTTAAAAGAAAAAACATTAAGCGCCCATCGTGCCGGTTTAAAGAAAATTATTTTGCCGAAGGAAAATGAAAAGGATTTAGATGATATACCAGAAAGCGTGAGAAAAGAATTGACTTTTGTTCTTGTCTCACATATGGATGAAGTATTAAAACATGCATTGGCAGGAGAAAAAGAATGAAGGTAACAAAAGCAGAAATTGTCATAAGTGCGGTTAAATCTGATCAATATCCATCAACCGATTTTCCAGAAATCGCTCTGGCAGGAAGGTCTAACGTCGGGAAATCTTCGTTTATTAATAAAATGATCAATAGAAAAAATTTGGCGAGAACCTCTTCAAAGCCTGGGAAAACGCAAACGTTAAACTTTTATTTAATTAACGATCAATTTTATTTCGTTGATGTTCCCGGATATGGATTTGCCAAAGTGTCGAAAAGGGAGCGGGAAAAATGGGGGAAAATGATCGAAGCGTATTTGCTCAAAAGAGAACAGCTTAAAGCATGTATTCTTATCATAGACATCCGCCATGCACCTACATCTGATGATGTCATGATGTACGAATTTTTAAAATATCATGGAATTCCTGCTGTAATTGTCGCCACAAAGGCGGATAAAATTCCTAAAGGAAAATGGCAAAAACACTTAAAAGTAGTGAAGGAAACGCTAAAAATGGAAAAAAATGATCCGCTTATTCTTTTTTCAGCAGAAACTGGTTACGGAAAAGAGGATGCATGGTCAGCCATTTATCCATTCCTATCATAAAATGAAATTGCTTTAGGCTGGATACAGAAGGAAAAGCTCGAGAAGCTTAACCGCTTCGAGCTGTTTCCTTTTATTTTTTTCTGAAAAACAATAAATACAAACCTGCAATAACAAAAAGAATCGGCCAAAAGGCTTGCCAATTGGAAACGCTCTTTTGAATAAAAGATGTCAAAGCGGAAGGAAAATAGTAAAGGAAACTTCCGATCAAAAGAAGGATAAATCCTTGTGCAAACCCGCTTTTTGCTTGAGCAGACCGAATGATGAAAGCAAGGGCAATGATCCAGATCATTGCGGTTAAATCATCAGGCCAGAACGGGAATGATTTTCCCCATAAAAAATGGATGCCAAGGCCAAGCAGCAGAACGGCAGGAACGATTGCTTGGTCATCCTTTTCCGCTTTTGCCTGAACCATAAAGGCGATGCCAAACATGATAAAAAAGAAAGGCAAAGTGTTCATGTTCATATTGAAAAAGAGATCGAAATTTTTCAACAAGAAATAAAGCCCGATCTCCAGCATAATCATAGCAACAAACGTCCAACGCACTTAACGATCACCTCTGTTTTGATGACTTGATTCCGGCTCTCTTTTTTGATAATATTTTTAATGTAATAATTAATATAATTTATATCTGTTTCTTACTTTATCATCATATCATACAGTTTCATATACTGTTCACATTTTTTTGTCGATATTTTGTTATAATAAAGTCAGTATGTATTTGCTTTTGGGGGGTCGGAGATGCATATTTTAGCTGTTGGGTTAAATTATAAAACAGCCCCTGTTGAAATTCGCGAAAGGTTGAGTTTTAGCAGCAATGATTTAGCTTCTGCAATGAAACGGTTGAAGAATGAAAAAAGCATTTTGGAAAACGTGATCGTTTCCACCTGCAACCGGACAGAAATCTATGCAGTTGTTGATCAGCTTCATACAGGGCGTTATTATATAAAAGCATTTTTAGCTGAATGGTTCAATATGGACATTGAGGAGTTCGATTCGTATCTAAAATACTTTGAAAATGAACAGGCTGTCCAGCACTTGTTTCGGGTGGCATGCGGCCTGGATTCTATGATTTTAGGCGAAACGCAAATTTTAGGACAAGTCCGTTCAAGCTTTTTATTAGCTCAAGAACATAACACGATCGGAACGATTTTTAATCAACTGTTTAAACAGGCAGTAACATTGGCTAAAGAAGCCCATTCGGAAACGGAAATCGGTTCAAATGCTGTTTCCGTCAGCTATGCTGCCGTAGAATTGGCAAAAAAAATTTTCGGCGACCTATCCAGCAAGCATGTGCTTATTTTAGGCGCAGGAAAAATGGGAGAGCTTGCCGTACAAAATTTACATGGCAGCGGAGTCAAACAAATTACGGTTATGAACCGTACATTTGAAAAGGCGAATGAATTGGCGAAGCGTTTTTCCGGACAAGCAAAAATGATGTCTGAGCTTCAGTGTGCGCTTATTGAGGCAGATATTTTAATTAGTTCAACAGGTGCAAAGAGTTTTGTGATTTCGAAAGACATGATGTTAGATGTTGAAAAGTTAAGAAAAGGCCGCCCGTTTCTGATGGTGGATATTGCGGTTCCACGCGATTTAGATCCTGCATTGAGTGAAATAGACAGCATTTTTTTATATGACATCGATGATTTGGAAGGAATTGTCGAAGCGAATTTGCAGGAAAGAAAAGAAGCGGCTGAACAAATTGAAATCATGATCGAGCGAGAGGTCTTGGAGTTTTCGAAATGGCTGAATACATTAGGGGTTGTTCCGGTTATTGCTGCATTGAGGGAAAAAGCTCTTCTTATCCAATCGGAAACAATGAAAAGTATTGAACGGAAGCTGCCGAATTTGACAGAACGCGAAAGAAAAATATTAAATAAACATACGAAAAGCATTGTCAATCAAATGTTGAGAGATCCGATTTTAAAAGTGAAAGAGCTGGCTGCTCTTCCAAATGGCGAACAATCTTTGGAATTATTTAAAGAGATTTTTAATTTAGATTTAGATGAGGAATTAATAGAACAAACTCCTTCCGTTCAATTAAAAACGCATTCAAAAAATGTTTCACTTGAAATGTAAGTGAAAGGAAAAACTACTATATGTTTGATTGGAATATCATTAGATTAAACGAATTGATGATTGTTTTATATGCATTGAGCGTTTTCTTATATTTTATAGATTTTTTGCATCATAACCGGAAGGCAAACAAAATAGCCTTCTGGTTACTTTCTATTGTCTGGGTTTTACAATCCTTTTTTTTATTTTCGCAAATGGCGCAAACGGGCAGATTTCCGGTTTTAAACATAGCGGAAGGTCTTTATTTTTATGCATGGGTATTGGTCACTCTTTCTCTTGTGATCAATCGGCTGCTTCGAGTCGATTTTATTGTCTTCTTTACGAATGTCATTGGTTTTATCATTATGGCCATCCGGACGTTTGCTCCTTCAGAGGCAGTATCGACTGAAGTATCCAGCAGGTTAATTTCAGAACTGTTATTGATCCATATCACGATGGCGATACTATCATACGGAGCGTTTTCGCTTTCATTTGTTTTTTCCATTCTTTATTTGATACAGCACAACTTATTAAAAAAGAAAAAATGGGGGAAAAGGCTTCATCGCATTCAAGATTTGGCAAAACTGGATTATATGACATATGTTTTAAATATGATCGGTGTACCTATATTGCTATTAGCTCTCATTTTAGGAATGATATGGGCTTATTTAAAGGTGCCAAATTTGAACTGGTATGATGCAAAAGTGATCGGCTCATTTTCTGTTTTAGGCATATACAGTTTTTATTTGTATGCCAGAGTAGTAAAAGAGTGGCAATGGAAAAGAATTGCCTTTTTAAACGTTGCCTCATTTTTAGTGCTGTTAGTTAATTTCTTTTTATTTGGAAGCTTATCGAATTTCCATTAATGCATGTGCTCAGGAGGATGTTTATGCGAAAAATTATTGTCGGGTCAAGGCGAAGTCGGTTAGCAATCGCCCAAACAAATTGGGTGATCGAGAGATTAAAAGAGCTTGGAGCCCCATTTGAATTCGAAATAAAAGAAATTGTCACAAAAGGTGATAAAATAGTTGATGTCACTCTTTCAAAAGTAGGCGGGAAAGGCCTTTTTGTAAAAGAAATTGAGCAGGCTATGCTAAACGGTGATATTGATATGGCCGTGCACAGCATGAAGGATGTGCCGTCTGTCTTGCCGAATGGCTTGACGATCGGCTGCATTCCTAAACGAGAAGATTACCGCGATGTTTTGATTTCGAAGGATTGCCAAACTTTAAGAGATTTGAAAGCTGGCGCTGTTGTTGGAACGAGCAGCTTAAGAAGGAGCGCCCAAATTTTAGCCGTCCGCCCCGATGTAACCGTCCGTTGGATTCGCGGAAATATTGATACGCGTCTAAAGAAGCTGCGGGAAGGCAACGATTATGATGCAATCATTTTAGCAGCAGCAGGTCTTAAACGAATGGGCTGGAAAGACGAATTGGAAAAAGCGTACTTTTTACCGCCTGATATGTGCGTTCCGGCAGTCGGTCAGGGAGCTTTGGCGATAGAATGCCGAGAAGATGATCATGAACTGCTTGCAGCTTTAAGAAAACTAAATGACGAACGGACGGAGAAAGCCGTTTTAACAGAGCGGGCTTTTTTGCATGATATGGAAGGAAGCTGTCAAGTGCCTATTGCCGGTTTAGCTCAAGTTGATGAAAATGAAGAAATTGTGTTAACAGCACTTGTTGCATCTCCGAATGGAAAAACGGTATATAAAGAGACGAAAACTGGAAAAGATCCGAATTTACTTGGAAAGGATATGGCAGCACTTCTATCATCTCAAGGCGCCAAAGAGCTGGTCGAACAAGTGAGAAAGGAGCTAAACCATGAATGAGTGCTGAAAAACCATTGAATGGTTTTAATGTGTTAGTGACGAGAGCGAACAGCCAGGCTGCCGAATTCTCAAAGAAAATTCAAGCGGCGGGAGGCTGTCCTATAGAAGTTCCGTTAATTGCAACGAGGAAAACAGAAACGGATTTCAATGCCCTCCCCGTTTTAAAACAGTTAACATCTAAAGACTGGATTGTTTTTACTAGTGCAAACGGCGTTCAATATTTTTCCGAACATGTAAAAGACTTGTCATTGGAATTAGAAGATCTGAAAAACGTCAACGTTGCTTGTGTCGGTATAAAGACAAAAAAAGCTGCGGAGAAAATAGGATGGAAGGTTTCTTTATGTCCTGAAGAGTTTCGTGCCGAAAGCTTAGCGGAAGAATTAATCGATCATGTTCGGCAAGACAGCAAAATAGTAATTGCCCGCGGGAATTTGGCACGCACTTATTTACGTGAAGTATTAACAGAAAAAAAGATTTTTTTCTTTGATTTTGTTGTTTATGAAACAATACAATTGTTGGAAAATGAAAAAGAAGTGTTGCATTTGCTTGAAAATAAAACGATTGATTTTATTACGCTGACGAGTTCTTCCACAGCTTCTGCATTTATGCAAATTGTCAAAAGAAACGGGCTGGAAAACAGGGTTCGGGATATTGTGTTTGTTTGCATCGGACCGATAACAAGAGATAAATTGCTGTCTTATAAAATAAAGTGTACTTGCATTATGCCGGAAAAATATACAATTGATGGAATGCTGGAAAAAATGTGTACATACGCAGAAAAAAGGGAGGAATAGATCATGCTGAATTTTGCACGGCACAGACGATTGCGGCATACAGCTAATCTGCGGGCTATGGTCAGGGAAACCCGCCTTCATAAAGAAGATTTAATATATCCGATTTTTGTTGTCGAAGGAGAAAATCAAAAAAATCCAGTGCAATCGATGCCGGGAGTTTTTCAAGTTTCATTGGACCTGTTAAATGAAGAAATTGAAGAAGTTGTCAAGCTGGGAATTAAATCAGTTATTTTATTCGGCATTCCTCATGAAAAGGATGAAGTCGGTTCAGGAGCATACCATGATCACGGCATCGTGCAGCGGGCTATCGCTCAAATTAAACAGCAGCATTCTGATCTTGTCGTTATCGCAGATACTTGTCTATGCGAATATACTGATCACGGTCATTGCGGAGTTGTGGAAAACGGGCAAATTGTAAATGATGCTTCGTTAAAATTATTAGCCAAAACAGCTGTCAGCCAGGCAAAAGCCGGGGCGGATATAATTGCTCCATCCAATATGATGGACGGATTTGTCGCAGCCATTCGGGAAGCGCTTGATGAAGAAGGCTTTGTTCATATTCCAATTATGTCATATGCGGTCAAATATGCCAGTGCTTTTTACGGTCCGTTCCGGGAAGCAGCTGAAAGCACGCCGAAATTCGGTGATCGGAAGACGTACCAGATGGATCCGGCTAACAGGCTGGAGGCATTAAGGGAAGCAGAAGCAGATGTTGAACAAGGATGCGATTTTTTAATTGTGAAACCGGCGCTTTCTTATTTAGACATTGTCCGTGATGTTAAAAATCATTTTAACCTTCCTGTCGTTGCTTATAATGTAAGCGGCGAGTACTCAATGATTAAAGCGGCAGCTGAAAATGGATGGATTGATGAAAAAGGCACTGTCCTTGAAATGCTTACAAGCATGAAAAGAGCCGGCGCGGATTTAATGATTACGTACCATGCAAAAGATGTTGCCCGTTGGTTAGATGAACAGTCTGATTATTGAAAAGGGGGCTCATTTCATGAAATATGAACGTTCGAAAAAAGCATTTGAAAAAGCGAAGACGTTGATGCCCGGCGGGGTCAACAGCCCTGTGCGCGCGTTTAAATCCGTTCAAATGAATCCGATCTTTATTGAGCGCGGAAAAGGTTCTAAAGTGTATGACATTGATGGCAACGAATATATTGATTATGTTCTTTCATGGGGACCGTTAATTTTAGGACATGCCAATGACAGAGTTGTTGAAGCATTAAAGAAAATAGCGGAGCAAGGAACGAGCTTTGGGGCGCCGACCTTGATTGAAAATAAGCTGGCGGAGCTTGTTGTGGAGAGGGTTCCTTCCGTTGAAATTGTGCGGATGGTGAACTCTGGTACGGAAGCGACAATGAGCGCATTGCGCCTTGCCCGCGGATATACGGGAAGAAATAAAATTTTAAAATTTGAAGGATGTTATCATGGCCATGGAGATTCGCTGCTCATTAAGGCTGGATCAGGAGTTGCCACATTAGGGCTTCCGGATAGTCCAGGGGTGCCGGAAGGAATTGCCCAGCATACGATTACTGTTCCATATAATGATTTAGAGAGCGTCCGCTTTGCTTTTGAAAAATTTGGCGAAGACATAGCTGCCGTGATCGTCGAGCCAGTAGCCGGAAATATGGGTGTTGTACCGCCTAAAGAAGGCTTTTTAGAAGGCTTGCGCGAGATCACCAAACAATACGAATCGCTTCTGATTTTTGACGAAGTGATGACCGGTTTTCGCGTTGACTATCATTGCGCCCAAGGATACTTTGGAGTGACTCCGGATTTGACATGTTTAGGAAAAGTCATTGGAGGAGGACTTCCAGTCGGAGCCTATGGCGGACGGGCGGACATCATGGAAAAAATCGCTCCTGTCGGTCCTATTTATCAAGCGGGGACACTTTCAGGAAATCCGCTTGCGATGACAGCCGGATATGAAACACTCATTCAGCTTACACCAGACACATATAAAGAATTTAAAAGAAAAGCGGATAAATTAGAGGAAGGATTGCGCAAAGCTGCTCAAAAATATGAAATCCCTCATACAATTAATAGAGCGGGATCAATGATCGGATTTTTCTTTACAAATGAAGATGTTGTCAATTACGAAAAAGCAAAAACATCAAACCTTGATTTTTTTGCAAAGTATTATCGTGTTATGGCGGATGAAGGCATTTACTTGCCTCCTTCCCAATTTGAAGGAATGTTTCTGTCAACAGAGCATTCGGATGAAGATATTGAAAAAACAATAGAAGCATGTGAAAAAGCTTTTTCGGTTTTGAGATAACGAGCTAAAAGGACTAGCTTCTGATTGAAGCTGGTCCTTTTATTTTTGTTTCCCGTGCATATTTTGCCATCCTCCTTCATACATCTTTAATGGCACGATAAATTAGATTGATTGGAGAAAGGAGGAAGTCCGCATGTCCATTGAAGAAACGTCCGTTTTACGATTTTCGGTAGAGGAATCGGTCTTGTTTCGCCATCATTTTCAACCTTCTGAACTATTGTCCATTTCACTGGAACCTGACATCTCAATTGAAGAACATGATGGATATGTAACGATAAAAGGTGCTCTAGAGCTTTCCGGAGAATACAAATTCGATGGAGAGGAGCAACAGAATGATAAACTTCTTCAAACCTCCTCCATCGCCCGTTATATACAAAATGTAGAAGCGAGAAATGACGGTGTAATGGAATTTAGACACGAGCTTCCGGTCGATATTACAATACCGAAAAAAAGAATTGCCAATTTAGAAGAGGTGTTTGTGGCGATTGAATCATTTGATTATGATTTTCCGGAAGCAAATGGTTTAAAGCTTATAGCTGATCTATCCATTTACGGAATTCGAGAAGAGCAGGCGGAAGAAACTGCTGCAAATGAAGTGGACGAGATCATAGATGCTGAAGCGGAAATCTCATCCGTTCGACAGTCTGATGAAAGGGAAGAAGATGAAACCGAATCAACGATCAAAGAAAATCGTTTCAATGATGAACCAATCAACAAAGCGGAAAATATTGAAAAAGACAATGAACAGAAAAGTCTTAATGAATATTTCGAATTCGATACAGCCGAACGCGATCAAAATGAGCAAATCGAACATGATCGTGATGCTGTTCAAAAGGATGACAATGAAGAGACGGCAGACATTGTTTTTATGATGCCATTAAAGAGAGAAGAAGAAACGGAAACGGATTACGATACATTCACTGTTGAAGCGAAGAAAAATCAAGTCAGTTTGGAAGAGAAAGGCCGCATAGAAGAAGAAAAGCCAGTGATCAATAAAATTTCCAATTATGTCGAAAAAGACGATGAAGAAAAAGAATCTGTAAGGAAAAATGATAACACCTTATATTTAACGAAATTGTTTACGAAAAATGAGGAAGAAGAATTTTCTAAATTAAGAATGTACATTGTCCAGCAGGGAGACTCGCTCGAAAATATTTGCGAACGCTACAACATTACGCTCCAGCAGCTCAATCGAGTAAATCAATTTCACCATGATAAAGAGATTAGTGAAGGAGACATTTTATATATCCCGGTTCTTGAAACACAACAAACGTAATTTTTGCAAGCGGCTTGAGAGGGATCCAACCACCTCAAGCTTTTCTTTATTTTCTTTAAAGGCGTGTGGGAAGATGAGCGATGATCTGAAAACGGCCATGAGGATTTTGCAGCATTATCCAATCAAACCGATTTATTTAGAGAAAAAAACAAAAAATGTCTTGAAAATTCATTGTGAAAAAAGAACATATGCTTTAAAACGAACAACGATTAAAAAGCAAAGAAACATTCTAAAATTATATTCAATTTTTCACGACTTTCCATCTTTAGGAATCGTGCCGATTTATAGGACAACGAACGGAAATGTGTTTGTTAATGACTCAACGCAATCGTTTTATTTAATGCCTTGGATGGAAGGTTCAATCGTTGATGAAAAAAATGCCTCAATCCTTTTTTACCACTTAGCGAAACTCCATAAAAAAACAAAACAGGAAATCAACATACCTCTAGTTCAGCTCGAAAATGTGTATCAACAGATTCAGAACAAGTGGAAGAGAAATTTCAACCTGCTGGAAGCATTTATGGAACAAATCGAAAAAAAATGGTATATGTCGCCTTTTGAATTGGCGGTCTTCAGTTATTATTTTGAAACGAGGCAAGCCATCTTATTTGCAGAAGCAAAGCTTGATGAGTGGTATAACGAAATAAAGCAATCCCCTCACATGCGAATTGCACTGAACAAAGTAAATGTCTCCTTATCTCATTTTCTGTTAGATCCAAAAGGGAAAATTTATTTTATTAATATGGAAGATGCAGCATTTGCTACTCCAATTTACGACCTTTTCTTAATGTTTATGAACCTCTCCGAAGCGGAACCAACCGTTAGTGATCAAAATGTGCAATATATATCAGATTACGAAAAAGTGCTTCCTTTAACAAAAACTGAGAGATTGCTGTTGGTAAGCTATTTATCTTATCCAGCCAAATTATTAAAGCTTGTCCGGCAATATCAAAAAAAGAAAAGCGAAAAGGGAGAATTAGAATATTGCAAACAGCTGTTAAGAGCATACTGGCAAATGAAAAATACCGGGTACATTGCTTTAAAATGGAATGAAAAACTAGAAAACGATTCATTGGCATCAGAATGAATGGGGGATCTGTCAGCTTTAACCCCGTTCCATATACAACGCGGCTGCTAGAAATAGTAAAATGGCTAATAAAATAATATCAAACATAGTTGGTAAAAGGATTGTTCGAATTCCCTGAAAAATCATTAAAGGAACGATGAACTGTTCAAGAGTAGATCGGAATTGTTTAATAAACGATTGAATATAGTATGGTTTTATTTTTTTTCTCATGTTGATCACCTTCAACTTTGTTAATTTATATTATGAAATAAAGAACATTTTGTGATTTTTGTTTAAAGGTTAAGGAAGATGGGGAAAATATTGACGAAAAAAACAATTTTTTAGTACTATTAAATATAGAAATTTATATAGTTTGTGAAAATGTGTTGAAGGGGAGTAGTACAACGAACGACTCCTTCCAGAGAGGGAAATCGCAGGCTGGAAGATTTCCTAGGAGATCCCGTTGGAAAGTCGCCCTGGAGCAGCTTCCTTGAAAGCTTTTAGTAAAGGGAGCCGGCATTAGCCGTTACCTGAAAGAAGTGCACAGACGTATCTGTGAAAAAAGGTGGTACCGCGAAAACATCTCCTTTCGTCCTTTTAGGATGGAAGGAGTTTTTATATTTTAGAATGAAAATAAGGAGGTTTTCATAAATATGTCGAATTCAGAAATCACTCTTTCCCCAAAATACGATCCGAAAACGGTTGAAGAGGATCGGTATGCATTTTGGCTCGAGGGAAAATTTTTTGAAGCAAAAGATGATGAGGGGAAAACTCCTTTCACGATCGTTATTCCTCCGCCAAACGTCACCGGTAAGCTTCACCTTGGACATGCATGGGATACAACTCTTCAAGATATTATTACCCGAATGAAGCGAATGCAAGGGTACGATGTTTTGTGGCTGCCAGGGATGGATCATGCGGGAATCGCCACACAAGCCAAGGTGGAAGCAAAGCTGCGCGAAGAAGGGAAAAGTCGGTATGATCTCGGGCGGGAAAAATTTGTAGAAGAAACATGGAAATGGAAGGAAGAATATGCAGACCATATTCGCAAACAATGGGCAAAATTAGGCCTAGGTCTTGACTACACAAGAGAGAGGTTCACCCTTGATGAAGGTCTTTCAAAAGCTGTAAGAGAGGTTTTTGTATCGCTTTATAAAAAAGGTCTTATTTACCGAGGAGAGTACATTATTAACTGGGATCCGGTGACAAAAACAGCCCTTTCCGATATCGAAGTCATTTATAAAGAAGTGAAAGGGGCTCTTTATCATTTAAAATATCCGCTGGCTGATGGATCCGGATATATTGAAGTCGCGACCACTCGCCCGGAAACGATGCTTGGGGATACAGCAGTGGCTGTTCATCCTGATGATGATAGGTATAAGCATTTAATCGGAAAAACAGTGAAGCTGCCAATAACAGGACGGGAAATTCCGATCGTCGCAGATGAATATGTCGATATGGAATTCGGTTCAGGAGCAGTAAAAATAACTCCTGCACACGATCCGAACGACTTTGAAATCGGAAACCGCCACAATTTAGAAAGAATATTAGTCATGAATGAAGACGGGACAATGAATGAAAAAGCTGGAAAATATGAAGGAATGGATCGCTTTGAATGCCGGAAGCAGTTGGTGAAAGACCTGCAGGAGGAAGGAATTTTATTTAAAATTGAAGAGCATATCCATTCCGTAGGCCATAGTGAACGAAGCGGAGCAGTTATCGAGCCGTATTTATCAACTCAATGGTTTGTGAAAATGAAGCCTTTGGCCGAAGCTGCTTTGAACCTTCAGAAAACAGAAGGGAAAGTTCATTTTATTCCTGAACGATTTGAAAAAACGTATTTGCATTGGCTGGAAAACATTCGCGACTGGTGTATTTCCCGTCAGTTATGGTGGGGACATCGCATTCCAGCTTGGTATCATAAGGAAACAGGCGAAGTTTATGTTGATCATGAGCCGCCTAAAGATATTGAAAATTGGGAGCAGGATCCAGATGTGTTAGATACATGGTTCAGCTCTGCTTTATGGCCGTTTTCAACAATGGGCTGGCCTGATAAAGAGGCAAAAGATTATAAACGCTATTATCCGACAGATGTCCTTGTTACCGGGTATGACATTATTTTCTTTTGGGTTTCGCGGATGATTTTCCAAGGATTGGAGTTTACTGGGAAAAGACCGTTTAAAGATGTTTTGATTCATGGACTTGTGCGCGATTCAGAAGGAAGAAAAATGAGCAAATCATTAGGCAATGGCGTCGATCCGATGGATGTTATTGACAAATACGGTGCGGACTCTTTGCGCTACTTTTTAGCTACCGGCTCAAGCCCAGGACAGGATTTAAGATTCAGCTTTGAAAAAGTAGAAGCCGTGTGGAATTTTGCCAATAAAATATGGAACGCCTCCCGCTTTGTACTGATGAATTTGAACGGTTTAACATATGAAGAAATTGATTTAAACGGAAAAAAATCAGTGGTAGATAAATGGATTCTCACACGGTTAAATGAAACGATTGAGCTTGTCACAAGACTTGCGGAAAAATATGAATTTGGCGAAGCCGGTCGGGTGCTGTACAATTTTATTTGGGATGATTTTTGCGACTGGTATATTGAAATGGCAAAAATTCCGCTGTACGGAAATGATGAGGAAGCGAAAAAGACAACTCGTTCCATTTTGGCATATGTGTTAGATCAAACATTGCGACTCCTTCATCCTTTTATGCCGTTTATAACAGAAGAAATTTGGCAGCACCTTCCTCATCAGGGAGAATCGATTACAATTGCTTCATGGCCGGTTGTACGTCAGGAGCTTTCTGATGAAAAAGCTGCAAACGAAATGAAGCTTCTAGTTGATGTGATTCGCTCAGTCCGTAATATTCGCGCTGAAGTGAACACGCCGATGAAGAAGCAGGTGGATATGATCATTCATGCTCATAGTGAAGAAGTTAAAAACCAGTTGGAGAAAAACCGCAGCTATTTAGAGAGATTTTGCAATCCTAGCTCATTAACAATTGATACAAACATTGAAGCTCCTGACAAGGCTATGACAGCTGTTGTGAGCGGGGCAGAAGTATTTCTTCCTCTTGAAGGACTCATTAATGTGGAAGAAGAAATCAAACGGCTTGAAAAAGAATTAGAGAAATGGAATAAAGAAGTCGAGCGCGTTCAGAAAAAGCTTGCCAATGAAGGATTTATTAAAAAAGCACCGAAAGAAGTCGTAGAAGAAGAGCGGGCAAAAGAAAAGGACTATTTAGAAAAACAGCAGGCGGTGTTAAAACGACTTCAGGAGCTGAAAGGCTAAAACAAATCCGGGTATGCCCCGGATTTTCTTCCATCAAAACGTTTATGATACATCCGGCCATTCAAATTCATTGAAAATGTTCGAGAGTTCAAGGAGGGGAATTTATATGTTTCAAACATATGAAGAAGCACTCAAGTGGATACATTCCCGCCTAACCTTTGGAATAAAGCCTGGTCTCCAGCGAATGGAATGGATGATGGAAAAGCTTGATCATCCGGAAAGAAGATGCCGCTTCATTCATGTAGCCGGAACAAACGGGAAAGGATCAACGATTGCTTTTATGCAAGAGGTGTTAAAAGCCGCTGAATATAAAGTAGGTGCTTTCACCTCGCCTTATTTGGAATCATTCAATGAACGAATTACGATAGATGGCAATCCCATTTCTGAAGAGGAAATATTGCAGCTATCCAATGTGATCAAACCGGTTGTTGACGAGCTTGAGAAAACGGAGCTTGGAGCACCGACAGAGTTTGAAGTCATTACTGCGATGATGTTTTATTATTTTGGTAAAATCAACGTGCCGGATGTTGTTTTATTAGAAACAGGACTCGGGGGAAAATGGGATTCTACGAATATTGCGAATCCTATTCTTTCAGTGATTACAATGATTGGACATGATCATTTAAACATCCTTGGCTCAACGATAGAAGAGATTGCAGAGCAAAAGGCAGGCATTATTAAAAACGGAGTTCCTGTCATTACAGCTGTGGAACAAAAGGAAGCCCTTGATGTCATTGAGCGTGTTGCAAAAGAAAAAAAAGCAAAGCATTATTGGCTCACTAGGGATTTTCACGCAGGAGATTTTGATGAATTTTTTGTACAAACCCCCTTTAAACGATATAACAGCCTTTCATTACAGATGAAAGGAAACCATCAAGCGATCAATGCTGCACTGAGTGTCATGACGCTTGATTATTTAAGAGTTTATTATTCGTTTATCATAGAGGAGGAGCATATACAGGAAGGATTGAAGCGCACTTTTTGGAAAGGGCGGTTTGAAGAAGTAAAGGAAAAACCGAGAGTCATTTTGGACGGAGCACATAATCCGGAAGGAATGGCAGCGTTGAAAGAAACTGTACAAAAGTTTTACCCTGATAAGAAAATCATCATGTTATTTTCGTGTGTGAAGGACAAGCAATATAAAGAAATGATCGAGCAGGCTGCACAAACGGCAAATCGAATTATTTTTACAACCTTTCATTTCCCGAAAGCAGCTGATGCGAAAGAATTATACGAGGCTTGCGACATGAAGGATAAAGAGTATGAAGACAATTGGGAGCTTGCCTATGAAAAGATTATCAACACAATGGATGACGAAACGGTTCTCATTATTACAGGTTCCCTTTATTTTATCGGTGAAGTGAGAAAACATATAAAACATAGCTCATGAGTACGAGGATGTCGAAAAATAACGACAACAATTATGAACGAGGCGACAAATGTCTCGTTCTTTTTTATTTTACATATGTTAGCATAAAAAAAAGTTTGTCCAGCATAAAAAGGGCGGTGATCATTTTGGACAAGCCATCATCGAAAATAACCATTAAAATCAACGGTCAGGAAAACAATTTTTCCAACGATACGGATGTTTCTGCTGAACCAAGTGAAACTGGCAAACAATTAAAAGTATCCAGCTGGGAGGAAAAGGTGAAGGCTGAAAAAGAAATGGCAGCATCAGAGGATAAGAACGAAGAGGAGACATCTTTTCCTTGGATTTTGCCGGATGATGAGGAGGATAAGAAAGAAAACCCGAAAATAGCCTTCTCAAAGAACCATAGCAGAACGCTGCCTCCTAAAATAAAAAATTATGTGATATCGATCATATTTGCTGTTATTCTTGGACTGAGTTTTGGTGTTTTAGCCCTGCAATTTATTTCAAACGATTCAATGCCTGTATCATCTGAATTGAGGGATGTGTCAAAGTCTCCTCAAAGACAGAATGTTAGCAATGCTTCAGCGCCAAGCGGTGCGGAAAACATCGTTTTTGAAGTTTATATGGTACAAGCCGGAAAATTTACAAAAAAAGAAGGGGCGGAAACCGTCAGCGGGCAGATAAAGGCTAAAGGATTGCCTTCTGTTATCGTTCCACAAGGCGGCGATCATTACGTATTCGTTGGGGCAGCGTTGGATAAAAAGACAGCAGAAGAGTTGAAAAACATGGCTGAATCACATCAAATTGAAACGTTTGTGAAAAAGATGAAATGGGAAGGAAAGGTGGAAAACGAAAAAACAAAAACGGTCGTTGAGGAGATGCTGAAGCTGTCTTCGTCTTTTGTGAATGGAACCGCCCCGGAACAAGAGAAAGTAGAGTCATTATTAAATGAGGCTGGTCAAATAAAAGACGATTCAATTTTGGCAGCAGTAAAAAAACTGCAAACAGAAAAATCGGCAAATGAACAGCTATGGAGCCTGCAGCAGTCGCTGCTAGATTTTTTTGAAAAACTTTCTTGATAACGGGAAAGCGTTTGCTCGAGCATACGTTTTCTTTTTTTATTTTCACAAGCAGTTTTCCTTAGATAATGTAGTTTTTTCTGTAAATTGAATAAATGTTTTTATTAATGGCGATTAGATAATTCTTTTTTGAAAAATTGTTTGCAAAAGCCTTTTTTGATAACATACGGATAGTATTGGTTGAAAGGATGAAATAAAAATGGAACGCCTCATACTTGCATCAAGCTCTCCGCGAAGAAAAGAACTCCTCAAGCTGTTAGGAATACCATTTGCTGTGATTGAAAGCAATTTGGAAGAGAGGCTGGACGAAGAAGCTGAACCCGAAAAAGCCATTCAAAAACTTGCCTTTCAAAAAGCCTTTCATGTAGCCGAAAGGTATAAAGATGCATATGTCATCGGAGCAGATACGGCGGTGATCCTCGAAAATCGAATACTAGGAAAGCCGAAAGACCGCCGTGACGCCTATTACATGTTAAAATCACTTTCTGGGAAAACACATACTGTTTTAACAGCAGTTTCGATTATTCATGGTGAAAAGCATACGACATTTTCTGAATCAACAAAAGTTACTTTTTGGCCGCTTTCAGACGATGAAATCCTAGAATACATTGAGACAAACGAACCGATGGACAAGGCGGGTGCTTATGGAATTCAACATTTCGGCTCATTGCTAGTGAAAAAAATTGATGGCGATTATTTTACAGTTGTCGGTCTTCCTGTTTCAAGACTGTACAGAGAATTAAAAAATTTTGGATTTCACTGGTAACAAACAAGGGGGAAAGATATGCTCGCTATTCGAGATTTTCCAGAAGAAGAAAGACCAAGGGAACGATTGATACACAACGGACCAAAAGGCCTTTCCAACCATGAGCTGCTGGCAATTTTATTGAGAACAGGGACAAAGGGAGAATCAGTGCTTGAACTGGCGAATAAGCTTTTAAAAACTTTCGGGGGTCTTAGAATGTTAAAAGAGGCGTCAGTTCAGGAAATTATGGGCATACCCGGCATTGGAAAAGCAAAAGCGGTGCAAATTATAGCAGCATTAGAATTGGGAAAAAGAATTCATCAGCTCGCATACGAAGATCGGTATGTCATTCGTTCTCCACAAGATGCCTCCAATTATGTCATGGAAGAAATGCGCTTTTTAAAACAAGAGCATTTCGTAGGTTTATATTTAAACACAAAAAACCAAGTGCTGCATAAGCAAACGATTTTCATTGGCAGTTTAAATACATCAATTGTTCACCCAAGAGAAGTCTTCAAGGAGGCATTGAAATGTTCAGCTGCATCTTTTATTTGTATCCATAATCATCCATCAGGAGATCCCTCCCCAAGCAAAGAGGATATCGAAGTCACGAGGCGCTTGTCCGAATGCGGAAAGCTGATCGGGATTGAACTTTTAGATCATATCATAATCGGAGAGCGTAAATACGTCAGTTTAAAAGAAAAGGGATATTTATAACGTTTTTTTAAAAGGTTCTATGTCAATTGTTGGGGTGCACTGGATATGAAGTGCACCTCTTTTTATGATGTGTGAAGATTAGATCTATGAAATTATTGATAAATGACTTCCAATTTTTTAAGCTTAAAAATGACATTAGTAGTTTTATGAATTTTTATCTTTGAATATCTATTGCTGATGGAGAATGGATTGATATATAATCAATAGCATCCCTTTACTTTATTGGAAAACTTCCATATATAAGGTTCTATTTTATATTACTCATATGATGCTCCTGTCTTTTATAATGAATTGTAAGGAAGCATGTTTTCATTTAAGATTACAGACTTCTGAAGTTAAGATCCTCGTCGCACTGCTGCCTAAGTGATTGTGCACTTGAATTTATATTGATGTTCTTTTTTTGGCAACTGCATCAGACCAGCTAACTTATTATTGAAAAATAACAATTCATTTTACTCTAGTCATTCTACCTCAGTTCCAGCAACAAAGTTTTATGAAAACCACTTATATGTATAATCATTACATTTCACCCAAAATTTTGTCATTGCGAAAAAGGAGTTATTTTTACACACTTTATATGGTT
>Ga0207865_100518_pt1 | contig 41170 bp, 33 predicted proteins | sample HigsolmetaAR204D_FD_184836 | JGI IMG/M metagenome (GOLD analysis project Ga0207865, IMG submission 184836) | Ionic liquid and high solid enriched microbial communities from the Joint BioEnergy Institute, USA - AR20-4-D (SPAdes) (version 2) ...
GCTGATGAACGAAGCAAATTTACCGATCGAATGGATCGTTTATTTGGCTAACCATGTTGCTTTCCCTTGACTAAAATTGGAAAATCAACAGGCCTACACAAAGTGCAACATTGAGCCGCTAATACGGTTTATCCCCCCGTTTTTGTTGTACAAAATACAACATTTGCTGACTCTATTTGCTGACTCTCTTGCAAATTCGGCGGTATCCACACGCTGAATTTTCAATACCGCAGGCGAGACGGCCGATGACGAAGGAATCGCTCGTCATAGGCGCCCGACATAGGCGTCGTCATAGACGTCTATTTTCAGCGGTTACGCGCCGCCCGTCGCCCTGCAGCCTCCGGATGGAGCGAGCTTTGCCGCGCTTGGAACGGGACAAATAAATGCTGTATCGGATCAAATTATTCAGCGATCGTCTGCGGATGAGGGGCTCGTCGAACTTCATCGGCTTGGAGTTCGCCTCGAAAAACCAGATGTTCCCATTCACATCGACACCCAAATCCATGGACATTTCGCCAAGCTGGTGACCGCAGGCCTGCTCGATTTGCTTCGCCGCGAGCAGCGCCGTCTTCCTGACGCGGGCCATAATCCGCCTTGCGTCGAGCGGGCCGAAAGCAGACAGCAGCAGCTTGGCAGGGTTGTCGATCGATCCGCCCCGGGGCACATGCGTCGTAATGCTGTGCTTTCCGGCCCGGCGGGCGCCGACGCCGGCGACGGTCCACAGCCCCTTGCCGTTCTTCTGCACGAGCACCCGCAAATCGAAGGGGCGCTGCCGGAATTTGGCGAGCGGAATGCCCTGCTGGGCGATATATTCCTTATTGCCCATCATTTGTTGAATGTGCGGCCACAGCTGGCTCACCGACGGATAGCGGTAAATCAGGCTCTTCGATTTGCTCTGCACGCTCAGCTCGTAAGGCCGCGGCTCCTCGCTGCCGTCCTTGGAAGCCAGCTTGGTTAATCTCATGATTCCTTTGCCCGCCTTGCCCCGGATCGGCTTCAGATACAGGAAGGAATGAGCCTGCAGCAGCTTTTCCAGATCTTCGGAGGAGGTCAGCTTTTGCGTGGCAGGGATGATCGCGCGCGTGGCCGCGGACTGGTTCAGCCATTCGAACAAGGTCCATTTGTTGAAAAACGACGGGTTGAAAAAGCGAATTTGGCTGTGGCGCAGGCAGGTCTGAATGACCTGCTGCACCTCGGGAAGCAGCTCGAATTTGCGGTATGGGATGCGATTATAGATGACGTGCGGTAAGGGCATCCGCTTTTTTTTCCACGATTTGCTGGCCGTATTGTAGGTATAGCCTACCGCATGCTTTTCCGACAAATTGAAGCTCTTCGTCGTCATGACATAAACGTCTACGTGATGCTCCTTGCCGGTTCGGATCAGGTCGATAAAATTGTCTAAATTCCCGCGAAAAATCCTCGTTTTGTCCTGATGGGTAAGAATGGCCAGCGTCGTTCGCCGCGGTTGTTGTAGGACTTGGGCGTCCACTTACGAATCCCTCCTTGCCCGAAAGCGGCTCAAGTAGAGGCAATAATCGAACAAATGATTCAGAGAGGCCCTTCCCTGCTCCTTCAAAGCGGGGTGCTTGAAAATAGACCGCCCCGGCTTCGAATTCGCCTCAAACATCCACACATGCTCGTTTTGGTCGATGCCGATATCGAAACCGAGCTCGCCGAGCGTATGCCGGTAATTGCGCTCGATGGTCTGGGCCAGCTTCACGGCCGTCTCCTTGGCATTGGCCAGCACAGCGTCCGAGCGGGCGCCGAAAATCTGCCTCAGCACTTGTTCGGGCGTCATCAGCTGGCCTCCGGTGCGCACGTGCGTGGTGATGCTGCCTTTGCCCGCTTTCTTGGCCCCGATGGCCGAGACGACCCATTCGTTGCTGGCATTCTTCGTCATATGGAAACGGAAATCGATCGGACAATTGTCGATCTCGATCAGCCGGATGCCTTGCTGGGCGACGTACTTGTTCAGGCTGCCGCCTTGTTTGCGGAGCAGCGCCATCAGGCTGTCGAAACTGCTAAAGCGGAGCAGGACGTTGCGTCCGGCGCGGCGAAAGCGCGCGTAATATCCGCGCTTCGGGTTGTAGGTCAGCCGGAAAATGCCGATGCCGAGGCTGCCGCCGGTCGGCTTGAGGTAAATAAACTTATGCCTCTCCAGCATATTGCGCAGCTCCGCCGCCGACGGGTTAATGCGCGATTCCGGCACATGGCGGGACGCCTCGGTCCCCTCGAGCAGCCGGTACACGTCCGACTTGTCGAAGAAGCTCCAGTTGAAGAGCGGAATCCCCTTTTTGATAAACCGGCTCTTAAACGCGTTCATGCTCATCAGCTTTTCGGCCTTGCGGCTGGGCGAACGGTTATAGACGACATCCGGAAGCGGGATCACCTTCCGCATCCAGCCGTTCTCGCCCTTCGGAATCATGGCGGTGACGGTCGATTGCGCCCAGTTGACGTCCCGCGGAGAGAAGCCGAAGTAATAGGCGCGATCGGAGCCGGCGCGCATGAATTGACGGATGAAAGACGTTCGCGAGCCGAAGGGCGCCGAACTGCTGCGGGTTACGTTCGTCAGCACGCCGATCATCGGACCGATCCGGATATCTTTGCCGTTGCTGCACATGACGGTGATGGAGCCGGGGCGCGGCACGCGCAGCTGGCTGTAGACGGCTGTCGGCAAATATAGGTGATGGCCCGTTTTTTTGAGGAGCTTCAGCCCCAGGCTGGCGGTTTTGCTGCCGAGGGACAACGTGACGCCTCTTATTCTGGACAGGTTGAGCGCATTGGCCAATTCACTGGTCACGTATACCGTTCTATCCTGTCGGTTTATGACGTGAATCGTACAAGTAGTCAAACTCATGTTGGACCTCCTCAGAGTTTTCCGCATAAGGAAAACTGGCTTCGAAAGGGTTGAATGCGGTCTTACTCCAGCTATGGCGAATCCGGCACGCTCACGGGGCGTTCGCCAGAAACCGCCGCTTCCGGTTTCGCCAGCACATACCGGGCATATCGAATCGGGTTGGCCGTGGCGGCTGCCCGCGCTTGTTCGTCGCGCAAATAAGTAAAGATGGAGCGGCCGGGTTTGGAGTTCGCTTCGAGAAACCAGATGCGGCCGAGGGCATCGATCCCGAAATCGATGCCCAGCTCGACAAGCCGCCCGTGACGCTGCTCCAGCGCTTCCGGAATGAGCTCCGAAAGCCGGTGCAGCTCTGCTATGAGCGCTTGGGCTTTATTCGGGCCGAACTGCCGCTTCAAAAAATCGGGGAGCGAATGGACCGTTCCGCCGCCGTGAAGATTCGCGGTCAGGCTTCCCGCGAGCCCTTGCCTGGCGGCCATGCCGGTAATTTGCCAGCGGCCTTGGCCGTTCTTCTGCACGAGCGCTCGCACGTCGTAAGCGATGCCTTCGTGCGTCTGCAGCAGAAGGAACTGCTGCAGCAGGTAGCGGCGGCAGCCGATAAAGCGGCGCAGCCAGCGCAATAGCGCGGCCATGTCGCCGAGCTCGAGCGCGATCGGCCGGTTGCGGCCGTCGCGGCCGCGCACGGCATACGCCGCGGGCTGCGGCCTGGCAGCGCCGGGCTGGCGGTCGGCCGTCCGCCGTACGTGCAGTACGCCGCGGCCCTGGGAGCCGCCCTCGGGCTTCAGCACGGCCTCGCCGCGCCGCATGAGCCATTCGGCCAGCGTGCGCATGCTGCGCAGCGGTTCGGTTTCCGGGAGATAGGCGCTCAAGCGGTCGTCCTGCCTGAGCATCTGCCCGACATCCCACTTGCCCCGCAATCCGTTGCCGAGAAACCGGATATTGCGCCGCCGCAGCTCCCGCACTGTCCTACGATACGCGGCGTACTGTTCTTTGGTGCCGAAGAAGCAGCGGTCGTATACGAGATCGGGCTCCCTCAGCTCCTCCCTGGACCAGCGCTTGCCGGCGGCATCGTAGATGTACCCGCAGACCCGCTTCTCGGATTCGTGCAGACCGGACGGTGTGAACACATAGACCGCGAGACCCATACGCTGGCCGATGAGGCACAGCCGGCGGAAAAACTGGCGATTGCGAAACGGAGGGTCCCCATCGGTCTCGGTTGTCATGATGCCCAGCGTGCGGAAGCGGCGTTCTCCCGGCTTCGATCTCATCATGCGAATCACCTCTGCAGGTCGATCGTTCTTCTCGGATGTGAAGCGGTTCATCTCCGGCTTGGCGGTTGCCCCATCAGAATTTGGACAAGTAACGCGCATACTGCACGATCGTTTTCACGGACGGCCGGATTTTGCGGTCCGGGGAAAGCGGAGAATTGTCATCTTTCGACGGCTTGGAATTCACTTCAAGAAGCCATACCCGTCCGTTCGTATCGATCGCCAGATCGACGCCCAGCTCGGCGAAATGTCCCGGAACCTGGGCTTCAATGCCTTTGGCGATTTGCAGGGAAGCTTTCCTCAGCTTCGTCAAACCGCCGGATACCTTCGTCTCGGACCGGGCCAGCGCCTCCTTCACCGTGCTGAGCGTGCCGCCTCGCGCCAGATTGGAGACGAAATGACGATTGCTCGCAATCCGGGCGACGATCGAGGTGATGGCCCACTGTCCGGTCTCGCCCCGCTGCACCAGAGCGCGAAAGTCGACCGGTCGTCCGCCGACGGTGATCAGCTCGAGGCCCTGCTGTATCTGATAACGCTGGGCCTTGACCTTGCCTGATATGACCGAGAACAGCCGGCTGAGCGAGGCGAACGATTGCTTGCGGATGCCGTTCAGCTGCGTGAGATGACATACGAAGGAACCGCCCGGCTGCTTGCGGATGCGAATGATGCCTTTCCCGAGACTTCCCGTAATCGGTTTGAGAAAGACCGTCTGGTACTTGCCGCACATCGCCTTCAGCTGCTGATAATTGTGCAGCAGATGGGACTCGGGCAAATAGGCGTTCAGATGCGCTTCCTTGCGAAGGGCATCGAACACTTCGTTCTTGTTCAAATATTTCTCGTTGAACATCTGGGTGTTGTGGCTCGATTTGGCGTGACTGATGAACTGCTGCACATTTTTCAGATTTTCGTACTTGCGCGAAGTCAGCCGGTTATAGAGAACGTCCGGTATCGGGAAGGTTCCCTTCGTCCATCGGCCACCGGCATAATGCCATCCCGGCACCGTATCGCCATGCCCTTGAACCTCGTTCGGCGTGCAAAAAAAGACGGAAGCCCCGTAAACGCCGCAGGCATCGCTCATCTCCCGGCAAAACGCTGTGCTGGCCCCGAACGGCTTATCGGCCGATCCCGCATAGACCCGGCTGACCAGCACGCCGATCAGAGGACCGAGCACAATGGTGCGGGAGCCGCTTTTGTATTGACAACAGAGCTGCCTGCCGTGCACCAGGCCCAGGCGGGAGGCGAGGCTTTGGCTAATCCGAATCGTGCCCGGCTGCGAGGTGGGCAGCGTTCTGACCTCTTGCCGGGCCGATCCGAAGCGAAGCTGAACCGTTTGGTTCAATGGGATTCTCCATTTTTTTGCCAATCCTGCGCTAAGCATGATCACAGATTCGTCCAATGAACTGCTGGCGCCGGGAACATGGATTTTTACTTTTGTTCTTTTCACTCGCGGTTCTCCTTCCAGCACCGAGTTGCCGCAGGTACATGCATGAAACAGAATGAAACGAACTACTCCATCATATGAGGGCTTCTAACCCTTGGTGATAAAAGCCAGGGGGTGGAGTTCGCCCGGTTTTCCTGGGTCTGATCCGGGCTGGACGAGCTGGAAAAAGGGCGGTTTCACCGCTTGTTTGCAAGCGATTTCTATCGTCCTCGGTCGTCTCCTGCGGGGGTGAAAATTCAGCAGTATGAATACCTTGAATTTTCAAAATAGACGCCTATGACAAGCGCTTCCTTCCATCGGTCGTCACCTGCGGTCTTGAAAATTCAGCGTTTGGATAGCGCTGAGTTTTCAAAATAGCGCTAGGGATGGTATAATCCTACGAGGCCGTTATCGGCTGAAATCCGACTTGGAGGTGACCTGCTTCTTGCTTGTAGCTTCATCCGCACCCAGAAAAAAGAAGCTGCTGGAACTTGATATCGTTCGGGCGGCCGCCATTCTTGCCGTTGTGCTGATTCATGCGACCGCCGATCCTACCGTCGAGCTTCCGACCGACAGCGGCTCGTGGATGGCGTACGTGGCTGTCAACAAACTGAGCAATTTTGCCGTGCCGGTGTTTTTGCTGCTCAGCGGGCTCGTCCTGTTTTACCGGTACGACGGGGATTGGAGCGGCAGGCAGGCGGCCAAGTTCTACGCGCGCCGGGTCAAGCAGATCGTCATTCCTTATTTGATCTGGTCTCTCTTTTATTACTTGTACAATCAGTGGGTTGTCTCCCCCGCGAACGTGCGCCTGGATGTGGCCGATTTCGCCTCCATGCTGCTATGGGCCGAAACGTCCTATCATCTGTATTTTATGATTATCATCATCCAGTTTTATATTTTGTTTCCGATCCTGATGAGCCTGTGCCAAAGGTTCCCGGGCTTTCGCCTTGCGCTGTTCCCGGTCGGGCTGGCGCTTCAGGCGGCGTGCTATGCGTACAGCCAGTGGGTAGAGCCGATTCCCCACAGCCCTTCGCTGTGCGTCACCTATTTCGGCGTCTTCGCGCTCGGCGGGTTCATCGGGCTTCATTACGAGCGGTTCGACGAATGGCTTCGCCGCAGCTTCCGCTGGGTGCTGCCGGTGGCCGTCCTGCTCGGCTGCGGCTTTATGCTTCTGTACCAGCTGGAGCTGTCGCAACGCATATTTTTCGACAACGTCTGGTACGAGCTGCTGTTCACGGCTTATGCGGCGTTCGCGGCGCTTGCCTTGATCCGCCTCGGCCAGCTGCTGCTTGAGCGCCAAAAACGGCTGGCGGGGTGGCTGCTGTCCCTGGGCGCCGTCTCGTTCGGCGTGTACCTGGTGCATCCGGCGATTCTTACCTACTGGAAGACGCGGGTCATCTGGGAAAGCAACCGCATGCTGTATTACCATACCGACATCGTCGGCTCTTTTGTGGCGACGCTGGCTGTGCCGTGGCTGCTCGTCTGGCTGTACGGCCGCTCCCGGAGGCTGTTCCGCCGCGCCGGCAAGCCGAAGCTGCCGGCAGGGGACGGCGCCTGACGGCCGGGTGGTACTAAATGCTTCTTCCTTCTCATACAATAGCAATGTACAAGTTGCCGAACGAGGAAGGAGTCATGATACGAGTGAAAGGACTGAAAAATGTCGTTTGCATCGGCCTCGCTCTGGGCATGCTCGTCTACGCCGTCCCGCGGATCGATATCGGCGGCGGCATGACGGCGGAGACGGTGTTCGGCGTCGTCTGGATGGCGTTCGCGCTGATGATCGTCGCCTCGCACCTGCATGAGCTGCTGGGCGTCGACGAGGAGACGAAGCGGGAGCTGGCCAAGGTGCGGCGGATGAAGCGGTGGCAGATGGAGCAGATGGTCCGGGGCAAGCGCAAAATGCTGCAGATGAGAAAATAACAGGCGGGGCGCAAGATGAGCGGAAAGCAGCAGGCGGCGCCGGATGATGCATTCTGAATAAACGGCCCATAAGATGGATGATTTGGAAAAGCCATCTTATAGGCCGTTTTTTTGCGCCTGCATTCGCTCTTGGTTCGTTCACATCGATTTCCGGTATTCGTTCGGCGACATGCCGGTATTGTTTCTGAACAGCTTGATAAAATAACTCGTGTGCTCGTAACCGAGCTGCTCAGCAATTTCCGCAACGGTCAAGTCGGATTGGTTCAGCAATTCCTTGGCTCTTTCCATTTTCGTCCGCGTTACGAATTCCACGAAGGTTTCCCCGGTCTCCTGCTTGAACACCCGGCTGAAATGAGACGGGTTCAGATTCAGGCGGTGAGCCATTTCCTCCATGGCGACCTTCTCGCCGATATGCGTGTGCACATAACGCTGCGCCTCCGCGATCTCCCTGCGCACCGCTTGCGACCGCAGCGTCTGGATCTCGACGCTTTTTTCTTCGAGGAACGTTCGGAGCCAGTCCGTCAGATGGTCCAACGTTTCGATCGAAGCGATCCGGCGCTGATGCAGCTCGGAGCTGAAGCTCGTCACGAAATTTTGCATGACCGTATATTTCAGCTCGAGCTCCATGGCCATTTTCAGCGCCCAGCTTTTGACGGCATCGACCGGGTATATTTGCTTCCTGATCCTGTCTTTCCATTGCTGGACGGTATGCGCAATGCGTGCCTTGTCCCCGCTAAGAATGCCCTCTTTCATGTCCTGCAGCGCTTTGGAATAATGCAGAAACAAGTCCTCTTTCGTCGTCTCGACGGAATGCAGCTTCGCCAGGGCGCATTCGCCGGCATAGAAGCGGAACGTCGCCGCGCCAAGCAGCTCCTGAATCTGCTTCTTCAATCGGATTAACGATTGATCCGCGTCGCCCCAGCAAAAAGCGAATCCGATCCGCAAGTGACGCCGCAGCAGTTGCTGAACGCGCTGCAGCTCGCCGCGAACCTCTTCGTGAAGATTGCGCTTTATCGTATGCGGGAAGGGAAACAGCAGCAAATACTGGCGTTCGTTCGGAACGAAGTGAACGCATCCTTCATATTGCACCAGCTCCTGCAAGGCGTTGTCTATCACGAACTGCATGTTGATCGCTCCCCCGAACCGTTCCTCCAGCTCGCCGGCGCGTTCCGGGAAGCCGGCGGCCGGCAAATAAGGAATGCCGTCCCGGAGGCGAAGCCCCATGCGCTCCGCTTCGCCTTCCCATTCCGCCTCGTTCCAGACCGGCTGCTCGAGGAGCGTGCGGATAAAGCGGGAACGGATGGCGGAATAGTTTTGCTGCACGACATTTTGCAGCCGAAGCCGGTTATCCTCCGAGCGCTTTTCCTCGCTCAGCCGGTCGGTCAGCTGCTCCAGCACAGAAGCGACCTGCTCGCTCCGCAAGCTTTCCTTCAGGATGTAATCGGTCACGCCTAGCTTTACGGCGCGCTGCGCATAGTGAAAATCTTCGTGACACGACAGGATGACCGCCTTTAACCGGGGATTGGCCTCGCGGGCTTTTTCGATCAAAGCAAGGCCGTCCATCACCGGCATGCCGATATCCGTAATGAGAATGTCCGGGCGATGAAGCTGGCAGGCCTCCCAGGCTTCCCCGCCGTTGGAGCAAGCAGCCGCCAGCTCGAGGCCAAGCTTCTCCCACGGGATGCCGGCGCTTAAATAGTCCAATACCGGATAATGATCGTCCGCGACGACGACTTTAAACATGGTGCTCACCATCCTTCGCGCATTCAATAGGCAGCAGCAGCTCGACGGTCGTGTGACGGCCGGGTTCGCTTTGAATATTCATTTCAAAACGGTCCCCATGCAGGAGCATGAGCCGGCTGTATACGTTAAACAGCCCGATCCCGGACGATCCGTTCCGTTCGCTTGCGGACATTTGCTCGATCGTTTGCCGTTTCGGGAACTTGAGTCGCTCTTGCAGTCCGGCGAGCGTCGCAGGCGGTATGCCGGCGCCGTCATCGCTGATCGTTATGCGCAGCGATGAGCCGATCGTCTCCACATGAATCCGTATTTGCCCGCCGCGCGACGTAAACCCGTGTTTATAGGCATTCTCGATAATCGGCTGGAGAATAAAGCGGGGAACCGTTATCGAGAACGGGTCGGCGTATACTTCCACACGGGTTTCGGTCGGATAGCGCGTTGTAAACTGCATCAAGTCCATATATTGCTTCGCCGTCTCCAGCTCGGCGTAGAGCGTCACGAATTCGTCGTGCTTGGAAATGCTGGCCCGCAGCAGCGCGGACAGGGACCCGACGACGTTCGCGGTCTCTTCGTCGCCCTTCATGAGCAGCTTGAGCCGGATCGAGCTCAGCACGTTGAACAGAAAATGCGGATGAACCTGGGCCTGCAGCATGGCCATTTCCGCTTGACGCTTGAGTTCCTGCTCCACCTGCACCTGGTGCAGCATTTGCTGGATGCGATCGAGCATGTGGTCGAACGAACGGCCTAGCATGCCGATCTCATCCCCGCCGCGAATATGGGATCGAACCGTCAAGTCTCCCGCTTCCACCTTCTTCGCGGCTTCTCCCAGCGCCCGAACGGGCTGCGTAAATCGCCGCAGCAAATAGGTGAGGGCAATCAAAAAACAGGCCGCGAACAGCGCCTGCAGCAGCAGTCCCGAGCGATAAATCCCGCTCAGCTTCTCGGTAAGCCGTTCGTAGGGAGCCACGCTCACAAGCCGCCATCCGGCGGAGCGCAGCGATAGCGAGAGAAACAGCTGGTTCTCCCCGTGGAGATGAATGATGCTGGGCAAAGCCGGCGCCTCTTGCGGCAGCACGCTGTCAAAAGGGGCTCCGATGAGACCGGGATTGCGATTGGACAAGATCATATTCTTATCGTCCAACAGAAAAACATCTTCCTCCATATCCGTAAATAGCTCGCGAATCGTATTTTCCGTACGGCTGACGATCAGGTAGGCAAAGGGCGGTTCGTCGACGGACTCGGTTAATGCCCTTGCCGTCATATACACATAGTTCTGGTCCGGGGATTGGGGAGGAAGATAGTTGCTTTTCCCGCCCAGAAACAAGGTTTCGTAAGCCGACAACTTCCTCACTTCGCCAAACCAGCTCTGCTCAAAAAAACGGCGCGGTTCGAAATCGTAAAAAGAGTAATCGGAATAAGCGCGTCCGTCTCTCGCCAGCAAAGTGACCCTGAGGTCGCGCTTCTCGCCGGCGATTTGCTCCAGCCGGGTTGTCAGCTGCCGCGCCGCGACCGGGTTCGTCCTCGCCTCTTCCAATAACGTCTTCATTTCCGGATCGAATTGGACGAAGTTGGAGATCGAGACCATTTCCTGAAGAATCGCTTCGATTTGAGATTGCACGATCATGAGCGATTGCGTCGCTTTCTCCAGCGTATGCTCCCGGATGATCAGCTTGGAATAGACGCTTGTAATGTACAGCATGCCGATCGCAGGCAGCACGAGGCAGGCGATCGAGGTTAGAATCAGCTTTTGCCTTAGCGACATCTGCTTTGGGTTCAGTCCAGCACGCATTTTCATTCTGCCACCTTCAAAGACGACTTCAATCTGTTACGCTAAAACCATACTATAGCATTAGACAGGCGGCTTCATTCAACATTTTTTGCTAAACGGAAAAAAATATCGCAAAATCTTTTCGTTTTAGCAAAATTCGTTTCATGATTGCGCGCTTCGCCGCACCTATAATGAGGAGGACATAAAGACAACGAGGTGACGAGAGTGGAGCAAGCTGCTAAAGGGAGGAGCGGGCAAGGCGCTTCCCGGCGCATCCGAAAGCAGGCTTTTTACGATACGCTGGCGGGCTATTCGTTTATTTTGCCGATGCTGCTGCTGACGTTGACGCTGGTCGTTATCCCGATTATCATCTCCGGCGCGATCAGCTTTACGAATTGGAATTTCATTGAAGGGATCGGCGGACTTCATTTTGCAGGCCTGGACAATTATATCCGCTTGTTTCAGGACGAAGCGTTTCTGCGCTCCTTGCGGAATAACGTCGTGATGATCGCGGTCGTTCCGGTATCCATGTTCATCGCCATGATCCTCGCTGTTTTGATCGACAAGGCGACCTATTTCAAAGATTTCTTCAAAGTAATCTATTTCATGCCGTTCATCTCGAGCTTCGTGGCGATCGCTCTGCTGTGGAGAGTGCTGTTTCACCCGAACAACGGCCCGATTAACGGGTTCCTGCGGGCGATCGGCGTCGACAATCCTCCGCTTTGGCTGGCGGACCCGAATTATGCGCTGCTTGCCGTGATGATCATCATGGTCTGGACGACGCTCGGCTTTAACATGGTCATTTATTTGGCGGGCTTGCAAAACATTTCGAAGGACATCTACGAGGCAGCCGAGGTGGATGGCGCTTCTCCGGTCAGGCAGTTCTTCAGCATTACCTTGCCGATGCTGTCGCCGACGACCTTCTTCCTGCTAATTACGGGGATTGTCGGGTCGTTTAAAGTGTTCGAGCTCGTTATGATTTTGACGAACGGCGGGCCGGCCGGCTCGACCTCTGTCATCGTTTTCTATCTGTATGAGGCTGCGTTCGTCAACCTGGAATCCGGCTATGCGTCGGCGATGGGCATCGTTCTGCTCATTCTGATTTTGCTACTGACCTTAATCCAATGGATCGGCCAAAAAAAGTGGGTCAATTACTAGGAGGTTTTGTGCATGAAATCCGTTCGATTGGGCCGGGTCGTCGTCACGGCGCTTATGGGCTGCGCGGGCATCTTTTTTATACTGCCGTTTCTGTGGATGCTGTCGGCGTCCTTCAAGCCCGAGCTTGAGGTGATGACTTATCCGATTCAGTGGATTCCCACAACGTGGAATATGGTCGAAAACTACAGCCAGGTATGGCTGGGAGCCGTTCCGTTCACGCTATATTATCTCAACAGCATCAAAGTGACGCTGCTGGCGACGGCGCTGTCCTTGGCCGTTTCCGCAATGGCGGCTTACGGCTTTTCCAAGGTGACGTTCAAGGGACGCGAAACGCTCTTCCTGCTGGTCCTTGCTACCTATATGATTCCGCCTCAGGCGATCTTAGTGCCGCAATTTTTAATGTTCCGCTGGCTCGGCCTGTTCGACAGCCATCTCGGCCTCGTTCTGCTGGCCGCCTCGGGAGTGCTCGGAACGTTCCTGCTGCGTCAATTTTTCATGGGCGTCCATAACGATATCATCGAGTCGGCAAGAATGGACGGAGCGAGCCACTGGGCGATCTTCGTCCGAATCGGGCTGCCGCTCGTCAAGCCGGCGCTGGCCACTTATATGATTCTTCGGTTCATCTGGACCTGGAACGATTACCAGAATCCGCTTATCTTCCTGCGTTCCGACTCGCTGTTTACTTTGCAGCTCGGCATCCGCAAGTTTGCCGATCTGAACGGCGAATTTTACTCGCTGATGATGGCGGGCGCCGTATCTGCGATCGTGCCGCTTTTGATCGTCTTCATCGTAGGCCAGAAGCAAGTTATCGAAGGCGTGGCCGCGGGAAGTGTCAAAGGATAAATACTTGAACATAGCTAGGGGGATTTCACATGGTTACAAGCAAATGGAATCGCGTTCTCATCATTTCCGCTTTAACGGCACTCGTCGGCGCGGGATGCTCGTCGCAAGCTCCGGAAGGTGCGAATGCCGGCAGCGCGGCGGACGGCACGGTCACGATCAAGCTGCACAACTGGTATCCGAAGAAAGCGGACAACTGGGATGTCGTGATTGCCGAATTCGAGAAGAAGCATCCGAATATCAAAGTGGACTTTGTGTCTGCCGAGGATAACAACTCCAACGAATATTACAAAAAGCTGGATCTCGCCGCCGCTTCCGGAGAAGATCTGGACGTTGTGATGTTCAGCAATATGACGTTTCTCAATCAGCGCGTCAAGCTGGGGATGATGGAGCCGCTGGACAGCTATCTTCAGAAAGAAGGGGTCGATCTTGCCGAAGAATATACCGTAAACACCCGAATCGGGGACAAAACCTACGGCCTTCCCGGCAAAGCGAACCAGCCTATGGTCTTCATTAACGAAAGCCACCTCAAAGAGGCCGGTCTCGAGCTTCCGAAGAGCTGGACCTGGGACGAGTACATGCAGTATGCGAAGGCGATGTCGAAGGAGGAAGGCGGCAAGAAGCGGTACGGCACGTATTTTCACAGCTGGGCCCAGAACGCTTACTTTATCTCTAATATAGGGCAGCCCGTCGGAGCGAACTTGACGACGGACGACGGCACGAAGGCCAATGTGGATACTCCGTTTGTCCGAAAATCGCTGGAGCTGCGGCTGCAAGGAGAGAAGGAAGGTTCCGCCACGCCGTATTCGGAAGTGGTCAGCCAAAAATTGAACTATCGCCCGCAATATTTCAATCAGGATACGAGCATGATTATGATGGGATCGTTCCTGATTCCGGAAACAGGCGGTACGGAGCAGGTGCCGGCAACGTTCAAAACCGTTTTCGCGCCGATACCTACGATGAACAAGGATGACAAGTTAATCGGCAACGTCAGCAGCGACATTTTGGGGATTTACAGCAAATCGAAGCATAAGGAAGAGGCCTATACCTTTATTCGCTGGTTTACGACGGAAGGCATCGTCCTGCAGGGCAAAACGATTCCTTCGTGGAAAGGGGCGAATCTGAACGAAGTGGTGGACAACATCATCGCCGGCTCGAAAACGCCGGAGATGATCGACAAGGAGTCGCTGCTCTATGTGCTGGAAAATACGGAGCTGGCGACGCCGGCGGTTGCCGTGCCTTACCATGCGGAGCTGGAAAAGGCGTTCCAGGAGGAATTCGACAAAATGATGCTGTCAGGCCAGGACATCGATACGACGATTAACAATGCCCAAACGCGCATCCAAAAAATTATCGATTCCAAGCAATAACAGGAGGGATTCACGATTATGCTTTATCCGATAGTGACCCGTTCCCGGGGTGTCATCGATCTCAATGGGATTTGGCGGTTTAAGCTCGATCCCGGCCAAGGATTTGCGGAGCGTTGGCAGGAGCGGCCGCTGAGCGGAACGATTCCGATGGCTGTTCCTTCCTCATACAACGACATAGGGGCCAGCGCCGACATTCGCGATCATGTCGGGTGGGTATGGTACGAGCGGGAATTCGCCGTGCCGGACGTTCTGTCTTCGCAGCGCATCGTCCTCCGCTTCGGCTCGGCCACGCATGAAGCGAAGGTATTCGTCAACGGCAAGCTGGCAGCCGAGCATGTCGGCGGGTTTACGCCGTTTGAGGCGGAGATCAACGGCTTGCTGCAAGCCGGGAAAAACCGCCTGACCGTCGCGGTGAATAACGTGCTGGACGAATCGACGCTGCCCGTCGGCAAATATGTGAAGCGCGATATTGAAGGGCTTGGCCAAGTCGTCCGCAATTACCCGAATTTCGATTTTTTCAATTATGCGGGACTTCACCGGCCGGTCAAAATCTACACGACGCCTCGGGTTTACATTCGGGATGTCGAGATCGTCTCGAGCGTGCTGGCGGACGGCTCCGCCGCGGTGCATTACAGCGTGGACCTGTGCGGCGACGCTAAGGTCCGGGTCAGCATTGCAGATGAAGCGGGAATCGTTGTCGCGCAAGGAGAAGGCTCGGAAGGCACGCTGCAGCTTGCGGAAGCGAAGCTTTGGGAGCCGCTGAACGCTTATTTGTACGTATTGAAAATGGAGCTGCTGCAAAGCGGTGAAGTGATCGACGAGTACGAGCAGCCTTTCGGAATCCGCACTGTCGAGGTGAAGGAAGGCAAATTTCTGATCAACGGCAAGCCTTTCTATTTCAAGGGATTCGGCAAGCACGAGGATGCACCGATTTGCGGCCGGGGATTGAACGAGGCGGCCAACGTCATGGATCTTCGCTTGATGAAGCGGCTCGGAGCCAACTCGTTCCGAACGTCCCACTATCCGTATTCGGAGGAGTTGATGCGGCTTGCCGACCGGGAAGGCTTCGTGGTCATCGACGAGGTGGCGGCGGTCGGGCTGCATTTGAACTTTATTGCTATTCGTTCGAGCGGCCCGAAACGGAAGACATGGGAAGAAATCAAGACGCACGAAGTTCACCGGCAGGCGATTCGGGAGCTGATCGCAAGAGACAAGAATCATGCATGCGTCGTCATGTGGTCGATCGCCAATGAGCCTGATACGTCGGAAGACGGAGCCAGAGAATACTTCGAGCCGCTGATTCGGCTTGCGAAGGAATGCGATCCGCACAAGCGTCCCGTTACGGTGGTGACTCTGCAGGAGGGAAGCCCCGAGCACTGCCAGGTGTCGGATCTGGTCGATGTTCTCTGCTTAAACCGCTACTACGGCTGGTATTTGGAAGGCGGGGAGTGGGATATCGCCCGAATCAGGCTGCGTCAAGAACTGGAGGGCTGGGGCAAGCGCTGCCCGGACAAGCCGATCATCATGACGGAGTACGGCGCGGATACGGTCGCCGGCTTCCACGACATCGATCCCGTCATGTTCACGGAGGAATTCCAGGTCGCGTATTTGCGGGCGAACCATCAGGTGTTCGACGAATTTGCGAATTTTGTCGGGGAGCATGTCTGGAATTTCGCCGATTTCAACACGAGCCAAGGGATTATCCGCGTTCAGGGCAACAAGAAAGGGGTCTTCACCCGGGAGCGCAAGCCGAAAGCCGCCGCGCATGAGCTTCAGAGGAGATGGAGCGCCATTCCGGACTTTTATTATAAATAATGCAGAAATGATGCAGGTTAGAAATGCAGAAACTCGGGCTCATCGAATGCCCGAGTTTTTTTTTGCTGCATGCAAGCCTTCAGCGTTCGTTGACGACGGATGGCAAGGGCTCGTTCGCTGCAAGCGTCCATCTCCTTTAATACAGCAGCGAGATGGTCAGCAGGTCGAACAGCACAAGCGGCAGGATCGTGCTGTAATACGGATTGTATCCGAAGGCGGGATACGGATAAGGGTACGGGTACCCGTAAGGAATGACTCTGTAATGGGCGGGGTTCGGGGCTTGCGCGATCTGCAAATATACGTAGCGGTCATCGACGTGAACGATAACGCCGTCATGATACTGATGGTCTACGGTCTGCACGCGAACATGCCGATACATATGCTTCTGGCATGCTTGCCGGGCGTTTTCCTTGCATCTGTGGATCGCTTCCGACACTTCCGGCTCAAGCTGATACACCGTCTGCGGTTGAACGGAATGCGGGGCTTTCGTCATCCATATCACCTCCTTCGCATGCAAGTGGGCCCGTTATCATCCTATGTGGGGACGGGACGTTCTAGACCTGCCCGGGGTTTTATTCGCGGCGGCAGTCGTGTTACAATAGTTATTACAGAGTAGTACAGTATTGATCATCGGCTTGTAACAGTAGGGGGCAGAGAGAAACCTATGATGCCTGAAGCATCCACCAAGCACGAGCAAATTTTGAAATATATCGAAAGCTTGAAGGTCGGCAGCAAAATATCGGTGCGCAAAATCGCCCAAAAGCTCGGCGTCAGCGAAGGCACCGCCTACCGGGCGATCCGCGAGGCGGACAATATTGGGCTAGTCGCGACGAAGGAGCGGGTGGGCACCGTTCGGGTAGAGAAGAAGCAGCGCGATCAGCTTGACCGGCTGACGTTCGCCGAAGTGGTCAATATGGTGGACGGCGAGGTGCTCGGAGGGAAGGCGGGCCTGAGCAAGACGCTGTACAAGTTCGTCATCGGCGCCATGCAGCAGGATGCGATGCTGCGCTACATCGACCCGGGCAGCCTGCTCATCGTAGGCAACCGTTACGACGCCCACATGGGCGCGCTCGAGCACGGCGCCGCAGTGCTCGTCACCGGCGGCTTCGGCACGAGCGACGAGGTGAAGCGCATGGCCGATCAGCTGGAGCTGCCGATCATCTCCAGCAGCTATGACACGTTCACTGTCGCCTCTATGATCAACCGGGCTATCTACGACCGGCTGATCAAGAAGAAAATACTGCTTATCGAGGATATCGTCCCGTCCTCGATGCGGGTCTATTCGCTGCGGGCGCATCATACGCTGAAAGATTTTCGCCGGCTGCATGAGGAGACGGGGCACAGCCGCTTCCCGGTCGTGGACGAATGGAACCGCGTCATCGGGATGATCACCTCGAAGGACTTGATCGGCGCGCAGCCTGAACAAACGCTGGATAAGCTGATGACGCGCAATACGGTCACGGCGAGTCCGAACACCTCGGTCGCTTCGGCCGCCCATCTGATGGTCTGGGAGGGGATCGAGCTGCTTCCCGTCATCGACAGCAATCGCAAGGTGACCGCCGTGATCAGCCGGGAAGACGTGCTGAAGGCGATGCAGCATATTCAGCGGCAGCCTCACCACGGGGAGACGATCGAGGACCTCATCTGGTCCGGATTCGCGGAGGAGAGGGACGAAGCGGGGCAGCTGCGCTTCCGCGGCGTCATCACGCCGCAAATGACGAACCGGCTGGGCACCGTATCGGAAGGCGTGCTCACCTCGCTGATGGCGCAGGCCGCTTACCGCGTCGTACAGGACATGCGCAAGGGAGATCTCGTGCTGGACAACATGTCCTCCTATTTCGTCAAGCCCGTGCAAATCGACAGCGAGGTCGAGATTCGTCCGCAAATTATCGAGGTCAGCCGCAAATTCGCCAAGATCGACGTCGAGCTGCGCCATGGAGCGGCGCTTGTCGCCAAGGCGATGCTGACGGCGCAGGTCATCGAGCAGGGGTAATGGCAGCCGGCGCTAACCATCTTTAGTACGGCTTCGCATGCCTGCGCCTCTCAAGCGGCGAATAGGCGGGCTTTAACTTTTCTTAAACATTCCGTAAAGAAGAGTTAATCGCCCTGTATTACCATGAAGATCAGCGGGAGGCTGACTGTCCTTTTTCGTCCCGGACACGTTATGATAGACAGATAGACGCCTATGACGAACAAATTCCTGCCGTCATCGGTCGTCACCTTCGGTCTTGAAAAATTTATCATAGCAAAGGATGAGCCTTTCGTGTCCAAAAATATTCTCATTGCCGACGACGACAGCAAAATCGCCAAATTGATCGAAATTTATTTGCTAAATGAAGGATATGCGGTCTACAAAGCGACCAACGGCCTGCAGGCGTTGGAGATGATGGCTGAATATCCGATTCATCTGGTCATACTCGATATTATGATGCCGGGCATGGACGGGCTCGAGGTGTGCATCAAAATCCGCGAGAGGCAGATGACGCCGATTCTTATGATCAGCGCCAAGGACAGCGATATGGACAAAATCAACGGCCTCATGACCGGGGCGGACGATTACCTGGTGAAGCCGTTCAATCCGCTGGAGCTGGTCGCCAGAGTGAAGTCGCTGCTGCGGCGGGCATATTTCCAGGCTGAGCCGAGCCGTCCCGGACAGGAGCATCTCATCGTCATCCAGTCGCTGGAGATCAACAAACAGACGCATTCCGTAACGGTGAGCGGCCGGCCGGTCAAAGTGACGCCGATCGAATTCGGCATCCTGTTCCTGTTGGCCAGCCATCCGGGGAGGGTGTTCAGCTCCGAGGAAATTTTCGAGCTGATCTGGAAAGAGAAATATTACGAGAACAACAACTCCGTCGCCGTGCATATGAGCCGTTTGCGCGACAAGCTCGAGAAGGAGATGGGCGGGGAAAAGTTGATTCATACGGTCTGGGGGGTCGGCTACAAGCTTGAATATTAGATGGCTCGTTACGCTGCTATGGAGCCTGGTGGCGTCGGCGGTGGTGATGATTGTTCTGTATTATGCCGGCAAAGCGGTACATACGACCACTTTCCGCTATTCCCTCCCGCTTGAGCCGATTTTATCGTGGCTTCATTATAACTTCGGACTGAAGAGGCTTTATGCGCTGAGCGGCATTCCGGTCTTCGCTCTGACGCTGTGGCTGTTCATCCGCAGGGAGCTCCGTTACCAGCGGCAGCAATACTTGAACGAAATCATCCGGCATGTGAAGATCATCGCGGAAGGACGCTTCGATCATAAAGTGCCTGTTCGCCCGCTCGCAGACCTCGGAGAGCTGTCCGCCAATATCAACGACCTGGTGACGAAGCTGAAGCAGGCGATGGAAGAGGAACGCCGGGCGGAGCAGACGAAAAACGAGCTGATCACGAATGTGTCGCACGATTTGCGCACGCCGCTAACCTCCATAACCGGTTATTTGGGGCTGATCGATCAGGACCGCTATCGCGACGAGGTGGAGCTGAGACACTATGTCGGCATGGCCTATGAGGAGTCCCAGCGGCTCAGCCGGATGGTTCAGGATTTGTTCGAGTATACCCGCTTAAGGAACAGGGAGATGAAGCTGGCGCGCAGCCGGATCAATCTGGTGGAGATGCTGCGGCAAATGACGGCGCATTTCCAGATTCGGCTGGAGGAAGCCGGAATGGAGCCGCGGCTGTATTTCGGGCAGCCCCATCTGTTCATCCTGGGCGACGGCGAGAAGCTGCGAAGAGTGTTCGAAAACTTGATGTCCAACGCCATCCAGTATGGCAAGGAAGGGAAATTGCTGGATGTTGTCGGGAGGATGGAAGGGCCGGACGTCGTTATCGAGATCGTGAATTACGGCGAACCGATTCCCCGGGACGAGCTTCCCCGCATTTTCGACCGGTTCTACCGGATCGAGAAATCGCGCTCCCTGCACAGCGGCGGCTCGGGCATCGGGCTGGCTATCGTCAAGCAAACCGTCGAGCTGCACGGGGGGGCGATCGACGTCAGCAGCGACGACGAGCGCACCGCCTTTACGGTGAGGCTGCGCGGGCTGCCGGTCGGCAATGAAGCGTCCCCGGGCGACGGCTCGCAGCCGGTCGCGCCCGGGAACGGGCAACCGGGCAAAGCGGACGGCGCTCTGCGGCCTTAAGCGGCAGTACAGTATGGAGAAAGGAGGGACTAACGCTTCGATGAGATGGAGAGCTTTAGGTATCGGCATGCTGGCGCTGGCGGCCGTCTACGGGGCGCTGAACTGGATGAGTCTCAAGCCGGAAGCGACCGCTGCGCTCGAGTATGTCCGCGCGAATGCCGTATCCTGGTCGTCGCCTGTGGCGGTGGAAGGCGTAGCGGCCGTGCTGATCGATGCGGAGACAGGCGAGGAGCTGTATGGCAAAAACGTCGACAAGCGGCTGTATCCCGCCAGCACGACGAAAATTTTGACGGCATTGATCGCGCTGGAAAGAGGCGAGCTTGGCGATCGCATTGCAGTCGGCGACGAGGTGAATCTCCGGACGGCAGACGAAAGCTCGGCCTGGCTGAGGGAGGGGCAACTGCTGACACTGAGGGATTTGCTGTCGGCCATGATGCTGCCGTCCGGCAACGACGCGGCAAGGACGATCGCCCGGTACGTGGCCCGGAAGGAGAAGGGCAGGGACGTATCGGCCGAGGAAGGCATTCGCTATTTCGCCGAATTGATGAACGAGAAGGCGAAGGAGCTTGGCGCCCGCCGCTCCCATTTCGTGAACCCGCACGGGCTGCACGACCCGGAGCAATACACGACGGCGCGCGACATGGCGCGGATCGCCCAGGCGGCGATGAAGCTGGAAGCGTTCCGGGACATCGTGAACGAGAGGGAGCATACGGCGGCGTTCGCCGCATCCAAGGTCACCTACGAGAACCGGAATCAGCTGCTGCAGCCGGGCAGTCCTTATTATCTCGAAGAGGCCGACGGCATCAAGACAGGCTTCACCGACGAGGCCGGCTACTGTCTCGTGTCCTCCGCCAGCCGGGGCGGCACAAGGCTGATCGCCGTCGTGCTGCGTTCGACGCAAGACAGCGTTTGGAGCGACTCCCGGCGTCTCCTGCAGTACGGCTTCGCAGAGAAGGGCGTGCCTTCCGCCGCTTCGGGCGCGATGCCGGCCGGATAAGCGGCTCTATGCGCGCTTGTCCGGCCTGCGGGCGCGCTGTCCCCCGGCGCGGGAGGCATCCTTCTCCGCTCCGCCGGCGGCGATCAGCCGGCTGAACTGGCCGTGATTGCGTATGCCGGCGAACAGGTTGAACAGGCCGAGCAGCAGGCAGACGGTGCCGAAGATGCGGCGGGCCACCGAATCCGTAAAGAAAAACAGCTGGGATACGGCGATGATCGCCAGCATAATCCCCATGGCGATATTCATCCTCGAGGCGTACAACCCCTTATATGCGATGTCCTGTTCCCTGCGGTGCCGGAAGCTGTAGAAGACGGTGAATCCGAGAGCGATCACGATGAGCAGGCTAAGCGTCGTCTGAATGTAAATCATGGATAATCCGTCAACCTTCTTTCTTCTTCTCGCAGCGTGCGCATTCGGCCGCGCTTTGCGCTGCGGCGCATTACATTAAATGTACCGATTTTGTCCGGCAAAAGCAATCCCGCCTTTCCCGCGCCGCCGTTTACGACACGGGAAGCCGCTTCCACTCCCTGGCCGTGACCCATACCTTCAGCTCCGTCTGCACGAGCACCATCGTTCGCACCGTGACGACGTAGTCCTTGTCGAGCACGTCGGCATATGTCTTCTCGGCCAGTATTTGCCGGAACAGCTCCTGATTTTCCGCAAAGTTGGATATTTTTTGGCCGACGACCACCTTGCGCATGTCCCCGTGCACCAAGCGCTGCAGCTCCGTCTCCACCACTTTGTCGAACTGCGTGCCTTCCGCCGGCTCCACATGCACGTTCAGCAGGTTGATGGTCGTATACTGGTTTTTCGTTTTTTTCAGATTGGCGTTGTCCTCCATCAGCTGCTTGCGCTCCAGTACGAGCTCCCGGTTTTGCGTAAGCACGACATCCAGATGATGATTGTAGATCCCCATGAAAAATGCGCTGCCAATCACCGCTCCCGAGATAAACAATCCGATCCCCTGCAGCAAACGGCCCGTCCTCTCGAGCGGTGCCTTCATCCCTCGGCGCCTCCTCTGCATATCCACTGAATGAGCGTCGTCCCCATATGGGCCCCCAGGAAAGCGCAGACGATATATAAAATCTGCTTGAACGCCGGAGACAGATGCCCGAGGGCAAAATGGCTCTCGATGGCCCGGATCGGATCGATCGTGCCGCCGATCGCGGCGACCATTGCCCATACTTTGATCTGCTCGGCGACGGTCAGCATCCGGTGGACGGGGGGCTGGTCCAGGGTCAGCACCGAATGAATGCCGGCCAGCATCGTTCCGCCCAGGACGACGCCGAAGGCGACGAAGAAGTCGAGGAGGCATTTGACGACAAAGCCCGCCATGCGTCTAACCACCCTTTCCGTATCTGTACCCTGCGGCGCGGCAGCGTCCTGGCAGCCGGCACGGCCTGCCGCCGGTCAGCGTCCCTGCCCGAACCGCCAATGCCCGGACGCGCGCTCGGGTCCTTGCCGGGAGCTGCGGCACAGGCGGCTTCCGGCAAGCGTCCCTGCCCGAACCGCCAATGCCCGGACGCGCGCTCGGGCCCTTGCCGGGAGCTGCGGCACAGGCGGCTTCCGGCAAGCGTCCCTGCCCGAACCGCCAATGCCCGGACGCGCGCTCGGGCCCTTGCGGGAACTGCGGCACAGGCGGCTTTCCGACAAGCGGCCCTTCTCCGACCGCCACTCGCAAGTACCGCTCGTTCGATTGCAGGCAGCGCCGGCACGTTCCGCGTCCGGGCGGTGCCCTTGTCTGACATCCGGCGGCCCGCGTCCGTACGCTTGCCAAGGGCCTTGCAGCCCAGCGCGCAGAGCTTGGCCTTTCTATTCCTACTCTATGGCACAGGTGTTCGCCTTATGCTAAAATATTTTTATCGAATCGATCAGGGATGAGGGTGGCGCGGATGAACGGCTTTGTTCATCTTCATGTACATAGCGAATACAGTCTTTTGGACGGCGCTGCGCGGATTGACGATCTGGTCCGGCAAGCGGCGAAGCTCGGAATGAAGGCTTTGGCGCTGACCGATCACGGGGTGATGTACGGCGCCGTTCCGTTCTATAAAGCGTGTCTGGCTTATGGCGTGAAGCCGATCATCGGGTGCGAGATGTATTTCACGTCCGGCTCGATCCGCGACAAGGGGTCGCGGGCGGAGCAGCCGATCTATCACCTGATCCTGCTGGCCAAGAACGAGACGGGCTACCGCAATTTAATGAAGCTGTGCTCGATCGGCCATCTGCGGGGCTATCATTATAAACCGCGCATCGACCTGGAGCACCTGGCGGCGCACGCCGAAGGGCTCATCTGCACGAGCTCCTGCCTCGGGGGCGAGGTGTCCCAGCATCTGCTGTACGGCCGCTACGAGGAGGCGAAGGCTGCGGCGCTAAGGTACCGCGGTATTTTCGGCGACGACTTCTATCTGGAAATCCAGGATCACGGATTGACCGAGCAGAAGAAGGTCATGCAGGAGATGATTCGGCTCAGCCGCGATATCGGCGTTCCTCTCGTCGCGACCAACGACGTGCACTATGTCCGCGAGTCCGAGCATGCGGTGCAGGAGATTCTGATCTGCATCGGCACGGGCAAGACGCTGGACGACGAGGACAGGCTGCAGCTAAAGACAAGCCAGCTGTACCTCAAGAGCCCCGAGGAGATGGGCCGGCTGTTCGCTCATGTGCCGGAAGCGCTGGAGAACACCGTCCGGATCGCCGAAGCCTGCCAGCTGCAGCTCGCATTCGGGCGCTCCATCCTGCCGGAGTTCAGGCCGCTTCCGGAAGGGAAGACGGCCTTCGCCTATTTGGCCGAGCTGTGCGAGGAAGGGCTGCGCCGGCGTTACGAAAGTGTGCCGGAATGGAAGAGCGAGGCGTGGCGGGAAAGCCTGGAGGGCAGGCTCCGCTACGAGCTGTCCGTCATCGAGGGAATGGGATACTCGGACTATTTCCTGATCGTCTGGGATTTTATTCGCTACGCTCACGAGCAGGGGATCGCGGTAGGCCCCGGCCGGGGCTCGTCGGCCGGCAGCCTCGTCGCCTACGTGCTGCGGATTACGGACGTCGATCCGATCAAGTACAATCTGCTCTTCGAGCGGTTCCTCAATCCGGAGCGGGTATCGATGCCCGATATCGACATCGACTTCAGCGACCTTCGCCGCGATGAGGTGATCGACTATGTCGTCCGCAAGTACGGGCGCGACCGCGTGGCCCAGATCATCACCTTCGGCACGATGGCCGCCAAGGCGGCGGTGCGGGACGTCGGCCGCGTGCTGGGGATGCCGTACAACGAGGTCGACCGCTGCGCCAAGCTGATTCCGCATCAGCTCGGCATGACGCTCGGCGAGGCGCTGGAGGCGAGTCCGGAGCTGAGGGCGCATGCCGCGGCGCAACCGAAGGCGGCCGAGCTGCTCGAGCTGGCCATGAAGGTGGAGGGGATGCCCCGGCACGCCTCCACGCACGCCGCCGGGGTCGTCATCTCGCGCGAGCCGCTGACGGAATATGTGCCGCTGCAGGAGGGAACGGAGCAGACGCCGCTCACCCAATATTCCATGGAGCATCTCGAAGCGATCGGGCTGCTCAAGATGGATTTTCTCGGCCTGCGGACGCTGTCGATCATCGAGCGTTCCCTGCAGTGGATTCGCCAGCAGACCGGAGAAGAGATCGACTGGCGTCAAGTGCCGATGGACGACCCCGCGACGTATGAGCTGCTCGGGCGGGGAGATACGACGGGCATATTCCAGCTGGAGTCGGCCGGCATGCGGCGCGTGCTGAAGGAGCTGCGGCCATCTAGCTTCGAGGATATCATCTCCGTGCTGGCCTTGTACCGTCCGGGGCCGATGGAGTTTATCCCGCAGTTTATCCGTTGCAAGCACGGCGAGCAGCAGGTCGTTTATCCGCATCCTTCCCTTGAGCCGATCCTGAAGGATACGTACGGGATTATCGTCTATCAGGAGCAGATTATGCAGATCGCCTCGCAGATGGCCGGCTTTACGCTGGGCGAAGCGGACCTGCTGCGGCGCGCGGTATCGAAGAAGAAGCGCGAGGTGCTGGACGAGGAGCGGGCGCATTTCGTGCGGGGCTGTCTGGCCCAGGGCTTCGCCGAGGAGGAGGCGAACCGCGTGTACGATATGATCGTCCGCTTCGCGGACTACGGCTATCCCCGGGCGCACGCGACCGCCTATGGGGTGCTTGCGTTTCAGACAGCCTATCTGAAGGCGCATTATCCGGTCCAGTTCATGGCGTCGATGCTGACAGCCGTCATGGGCAGCCATACCAAGGTGGCGGAATACGTGGACGAATGCCGCCGGATGGGCATTCCCGTACTGCCGCCCGACGTGAACGAGAGCGGATATGTGTTTACTCCCGTGCCGCCCCGGGCCGCGCCTGACGAAGGCAGCGCGGCGGACGCCGCATCCGGCAGCGGGAATAAGGCGGTAGGGCCCGGCGGGGCGATTCGGTTCGGCCTGGCGGCGATCAAGAACGTCGGCACCCAGGCGATCGAATCGCTGATCGCCGAACGAGCCGGCGGGCCATACGCCAGCCTGATCGACCTGTGCCGGCGGGTCGATCTGCGCGTATGCAACAAGCGCGTCCTGGAATCGCTCATCCAGGGAGGCGCCGCCGACACCTTGCCCGGACACCGGGCCCAGCTGCTGGCCATGCTGGACGACGCTGTCGAGGCCGCCGTCAAATGGCGCAAAAACCGCGAGGATCTGCAGCTTGTGCTGGACGGATTTCAGGAGGAGGTGAGCTGGGACGTGCACTATCCGGAGATTGTCCCGTTCACGATCACCCAGCAGCTGGAGCTGGAGCGGGAGCTGCTCGGGCTTTACATTTCGGGCAGTCCGCTGGACGATTACGAGGACGTGCTGAGCAAGCTGGACATCGATCCGCTGCACCGCCTCGGCGAATATCCCGATCACAGCGAGGTGATGGCCGCCGGGCTCGTCGTGTCCAGCAAGACGATCGTCACGAAGAAAGGCAAGCCGATGGCGTTCATGGAGCTGGAGGATCGCGTCGGCAAAGCCGAGGTCGTGCTGTTCCCGGGCGTCTGGGAGAAGCATGCGGGCGTCGTGCAGAAGGGCAGGCCCGTGCTCGTCATCGCCAAGCTGCAGCTGGGCGACGACGATTACAAGCTGCTGGCGGATCAGGTCATCGCGCTGGAGGATCCGCAGCTGGAGCTGAAGGCGGCGAGGCTGCAAGCGCGCGCTGCGGCAGCCCGGCGTCGCAGTCCGGCGCAGGCAGCGGGGGCGGCCGGCGCCGCGGCCGCAGGCGCGCGCAACCCGGGGCCGGCTCGCCAGCGGGCTTATCCCGCGGCGGCCCCGCAGGCGCAAGGCTCACCTGCCGCGCCGGCGGCCGCCCGCCCCGGGGCAGCCTCCCCGGCTCCGGCCGCGGCGAACCGCTCAGGCCCGGCTCCGGCCGCGGCGGCCAGGCGGACGGCGGCGGGCCAGCGCGTTTATATCAAAATCTCGGCACAGCACGAGCAGCCGGAAATTTTGACGGAGCTGAAGCGGCTCATTCAGCAGCGTCCCGGTCCGCTGCCGGTCATCCTCTACTACGAGCGGCAGCAATCCTCGATCAGGCTGAGCGACGCTTACAACGTCAAGCCGTCTCCCGAGCTGTTCCGGCAGATGGAGGCGCTGCTCGGCAAAGAATCGGTAAAGGTGAAATAATCGCCCCCTCCCCCGCATACATTTAATAATCCATGCGACCCGTCCTGGCCGATGTGCGTTGCCCAGGCTGGCAGAACGGTCGATAGTATAGCGGAGGAGGGGTTCTTCATGGCCCATCAGCAGATCGTGGAATACTTGGCCGGGCGCGGCGTCACCACCGGCCGCATCGCCGAAATCGTGTACCGGCTGCAGGCGCCTTATAACCCGTCGCTGACGATGGAGGCGTGCGAGGAGAGCGTGCTGGCCGTGCTGCAAAAGAGGGAGGTGCAGTACGTGCTGTATACCGGCATCGCGCTCGACGAACTCGCCGAGCAGAAGCGGCTCCCCCAGCCGCTGCAGGACATTATGGAGACGGACGCGCCGCTCTACGGCGTCGACGAGACGCTGGCGCTCGGCATCGTTCATGTGTACGGCATGATCGGACTGACCAGCTTCGGCTATCTGGACAAAGAGAAATCCGGCATCATCCGCGAGCTGAACGATCACAGGTCCGGCATCCACGTCTTTCTGGACGATCTGGTGGCTGGTCTCGCCGCCGCCGCTTCCGCGCGCATCGCCCACCGCTATCAGGACGAGCTGGACGGAAGCGGTGCGCCGCTCGATACGGGCGAAGCTTGAAACTGCTTCAGCACCGCCTCCCGGCCCTACCTCCTCGGGACCGCCCGACGTCCCTCGCTGTCCCGTCTTTCCTTATGTTGCGGGCAAAAGTGGAGTTATGATATCATAATTTCATTATGTTCGGGAGGTTTTTTTGTCATGTGGACGGTCATTTATATCGCTCCGACGGCGAAAATAGCCGACAGAATCAAACAAAGGCTGACGGAAGAAGGATTTCTTGTGCAAGCGCGCCCGATCAACATGACGAAGAATCAGTTCGAAATTCTGGTCCCTGAAGGCGAAGTGGAAGAGGTACAAGAGGTGCTGAACAGCATATTGCATAGAACCTAGCCTCGGATTCACAAATCCGTCACAAGCGTCAAACATACGCAAGCGAGGTGTAGCCCGTGTCATTCATAGATCTGTTCCAGAAAAAACGCAAATACGCCACAGTCCCTTCGACGGACAGGCCTCCCGCCAATCGTCCGATGGATGCCGAGGCGGACGTTGCCGAGGATCGTCCGAAGCGGGAAATTCCCGAAGGTCTGATGAACAAATGCCCGAAGTGCAGCAACATTCAGTACAGCAAGGAATTGGAGAAAAATCTGAAGGTCTGCTCGGCCTGCGGCTATCACTTCAAATTGAATGCGGTGGAACGGATTCAGTCGCTGGTCGATAACGGCCAATTCCTCGAGTACGACAGCGAGATGATGTCGGAAGACCCGCTCGGCTTTCCCGATTACATGAAGAAGTACAACAAGGCGGTCGAGGCGACTGGCATGAAGGACGCTGTCATCACCGGCGAAGGCACGATCGGCGGCTACCGCAGCGTGCTGGCGGTCATGAGCGCGGATTTTATGACCGGGACCCTCGGTTCGGTGGTGGGGGAGAAGGTGACCCGGGCGATTGAGCGGGCGACCGAGAAGCAGCTGCCGCTCATCGTTTTCTCCACATCGGGCGGAGCCCGCATGCAGGAGAGCATCCTCAGCCTGATGCAGATGGCCAAGACGAGCGCCGCCCTAAGCAAGCTGAACGAACAGGGCGGGCTTTATATTTCTGTCATCACCGATCCGACGTACGGCGGCGTCACCGCCAGCTATGCGATGCTCGGCGACTTCGTCATTGCCGAGCCTTCGGCGGCGTTCGGCTTTGCCGGGCCCCGCGTCATCGAGCAGACGATCCGCCAGAAGCTCCCGGCCAACTTCCAGACGGCGGAGCTCAATCTCAAGTACGGCCAGGTGGATTTGGTAGTGCACCGCAAGGATTTGCGGAACGTGCTTGCCCAACTGCTCGGCTTGCATACAGTGAAGGAGGAGACGGCCAGTGGCAAATGAATTGCCTTTCGAGCAGCCCCTCGTCGAACTGCGCGGCAAAATTGAAGAGCTGAAGAAGTTCAGCGTGGACAAACAGATCGATTTTACCGACGAAATCGAGCGCCTCGAGCAGCGGTACCAGCAACTGGAAGCCGAGCTTTACAAAAATATGAGCGTGCAGCAAAAAATACAGCTGGCGCGGCATCCCCAGCGTCCGACTACGCTGGATTACGCGCAGCATCTGCTTACCGATTTTATCGAGCTGCACGGCGACCGGCTGTTCGGGGACGATATGGCGATCGTCGGCGGCATTGGCCGCCTGAACGGCGTTCCCGTGACGATCGTCGGGCATCAGAAGGGGAAGGACACGAAGGACAACATTAACCGTCACTTCGGTATGCCGCACCCGGAAGGCTTTCGCAAAGGACTGCGCTTTATGAGGCAGGCGAGCAAGTTCAAGCGCCCGATCATTACATTCATCGACACGCCCGGCGCGTATCCCGGGATTGCGGCCGAGGAGCGCGGGCAGGGCGAGGCGATCGCCCGCAATTTGCTGGAGATGGCCGGCTTCGGCGTGCCGATCCTGTGCGTAGTGGTCGGCGAAGGCGGCAGCGGCGGCGCCTTGGCGCTCGGCGTGGGCAACCGCGTGTTTATGCTCGAGAATGCGATCTACTCCGTGATCAGTCCGGAGGGCGCGGCCTCGATTCTATATAAAGACGCTTCAAAAGCGATGGAAGCGGCCGAAGCGATGAAAATTACGGCGGACGAGGTATTGCGACTCGGCGTCATTGACGAAATCATTCCGGAACCGAGAGGCGGAGCCCATCGGAACGTTGCCGAACAGGCGGAGGCCATCAAGCGGACGCTGTGGAAGCATCTGCAGGAATTGATGAAGATGACAGAGGACGAGCTCATCGAGGACCGCTATAATAAATTCAGAAGTATCGGCCGGTTCACAACGATCCAGGAGGGTAACCATGCGTAAAACGAAAATTGTATGCACCATCGGTCCGGTAAGCGAGTCTCTTGAGATGTTCAAGAAACTCATCGAAGCGGGCATGAACGTATGCCGGCTCAACTTCTCCCACGGCGATTTCGAGGAGCACGGCAACCGGATCAAGAACGTGCGCCAGGCCTGTCAAGAGCTCGGCAAGACCGTTGCTATCCTGCTCGATACCAAGGGCCCGGAAATCCGCACAGGCAAAATGCTGGACGATCAGAAGATCGAATTGGTACAGGACAAGCTGATTACGCTGACGAACGAAGAAATTCTTGGCACTTCCGAGCGTATTTCCATTACATACAAGGATTTGTACAAGGATGTCAAGGTTGGAGCTACCATTTTGCTTGACGACGGTTTGATCGGCCTGCAGGTCGAGGATATCCGGGGAACCGATATCGTCTGCCGCATCAAGAACGGCGGCCTGCTGGGCAGCAAGAAGGGAGTCAATGTCCCGGGCGTGAAAATCAATCTGCCGGGTATTACCGAGAAGGACGCTAACGATATTATATTCGGCATTGAGCAGGGAGTTGATTTCATCGCTGCTTCTTTCGTGCGTAAAGCGAGCGATGTCCTGGAAATCCGCGAAATTTTGGAGCGCCATAACGCGTCCCACATTCAGATCATCGCGAAGATCGAGAACCAGGAGGGCGTGGACAACCTGGACGAAATCCTCGAGGTATCCGACGGCCTGATGGTGGCTCGCGGCGATCTTGGCGTGGAAATTCCGGCGGAGGACGTACCGCTCGTGCAGAAAGAGATGATCCGCAAGTGCAACCTGGCCGGCAAGCCGGTCATCACAGCGACGCAAATGCTCGATTCGATGCAGCGCAACCCGCGTCCGACAAGGGCCGAAGCGAGCGACGTGGCGAACGCCATCTTCGACGGCACCGACGCGATCATGCTGTCCGGCGAGACGGCTGCCGGCAAATATCCGATCGAGTCTGTCATGACGATGGCGCGGATCGCCGAGCGCGCGGAAGCGGCGCTGGAGCACCGCGAAATTTTCATCCGCCAAAGCAACGCGCAGCAGATGACGGTGACTGAGGCGATCAGCCAGGCCGTAGCGAACTCGGCGCTGGATCTGAACGCGCGGGCGATCCTGACCGCCACGGAGAGCGGATATACGGCGCGCATGGTGTCCAAGTACCGGCCGAAAGCTCCGATTATCGCCGTCACGCCGAGCGAGCAGGTGCTGCGCCGCCTGTCTCTTGTCTGGGGCGTCGTTCCGGTCAAAGGCGAGATGTGCTCTTCGACCGACCAGCTCTTCGAGCTTGCCGTTGACGCGAGCGTGAAGGCGGGGCATGTAGCGCTTGGTGATACGGTCGTCATTACCGCCGGCGTACCGGTAGGCCGCTCGGGAACGACGAATCTGATCAAGGTGCATCAGGTCGGCGAAATGATCGCCAAAGGCCAGGGTATCGGCACGCAGATCGTCTCCGGCAAGGTCGTGACGGCACGTACGGCGGAAGAAGCGAACGCCAAGGTGACCGAGGGCTGCATTCTCGTTACCGTGACGACGGACAAGGAGTACATGCCGGCGTTCGAGAAGGCGGCAGGCGTCATTACGGAAACCGGCGGCATCACCTCCCACGCGGCCGTCGTCGGCATCAGCCTGGGCAAGCCGGTTGTCGTGGGCGTGGACAAGGCGCTGGAGGTCATTCAGGAAGGCACCGAGGTATCGATCTATCCGGAAGTGGGAGTTATTTATACCGGCCGCTCCCGCGTCCTTTAATCCGTGCGGAACGTTCGCCGGAGTCATTCTCCGGCGGGCGTTCACCGGGCAGCAGGCGACAAGCGGCGACAGAGGAATCGCCCGTCAACGGCGCCTATACAGTCCATTGCAGCGAAATCGTGTCCCTATGCGGTTTCGCTGTTTTTCTACTTGAACGTTATCTTTAGGAAGGAGGCTGCTGCTCAAGATGCCGTCGCCATGGTTCACGCATGAGCTTAAAGTGAGATACCAGGAAACAGACCAGATGGGGGTCGTGTATCACGCCAATTATTTGAACTGGTTCGAGATCGGCCGCACCGAGCTGATCCGCGAGCTGGGCATGCCGTACCGCTCGATCGAAGCGAAAGGACTATTGCTGCCGGTCATTGAAGCGGATATTCGCTTTGTCAAGCCGGCGCGATATGACGATACGGTTACGATTCGGACGCGTGTGGAACAATACACGAATATTCGCCTGAGCTTCTCCTGCGAAATTTGCCGGGACGGGGAGACGCTCGCGAGCGGCGGAACCCGCCACGTCTGGGTCAACCGCGATTGGAAGCCCGCCCGCATCGATAAGGAAGCGCCCGAACTGTACGAACTACTCAAGAAATGGAGTGGGTAAGCGCTCATGTTCCGTTGGCTCGTCATTGTGCTGATTGTCGTTCCTGCCCTGGAAATTTGGGGATTGCTTGCGGTCGGCAAGCTGATCGGCGGCTGGCAGACATTCGCATTGCTCGTGCTCACCGGCCTGCTCGGCGCGGCGCTGGCGCGCAGGGAAGGGCGCAAGGTGCTGGAGTTCGCCCGGTATCAGATGTCGGTCGGACAGCCCCCGGGCGATGCAATACTCGACGCCATTTGCGTCTTCGGCGGCGGGCTGATGCTGCTTGCGCCGGGCTTTCTCACGGATGTGTTCGGACTGGTGCTGCTTTTGCCGCCGACAAGACCGGTTTTTAAAGCGTTGATTCTCGCTTGGATTCGGAAGCAGCTCGACTCCGGGCAGTTCCATTTTATTTGGCGCGGACGCCAATGACGAGCGATTTCTTCCGTCATCGGTCGTCGCCTGCGGTGCCTGAAATTTTGTTATTGCAAGGCATTTACACAAAATTAACAAAAGGGCGGTATTCCGTTAACATTGCTCGCTTACGATGAAGGAACTACATACAGTAAAGCGCAAGCTGATGGGGGATGCATGACGCCATGAAGGAAACGACGATCCGCGAATCGGCCAACCATTATTTGAACCGCGACTTGAGCTGGGTGGAGTTCAATTGGCGCGTGCTGGAGGAAGCGCAGGATGTCGAAACGCCGCTGCTTGAGCGCGTCAAGTTTTTATCGATCGTATCATCCAATCTGGACGAATTCATGAGCGTTCGGGTCGCCGGCGTCAAGGATCAGATCAAGGCAGGCTACACGAAAAAGGACTTTTCCGGCTTGACGCCGGTCAGCCTGTTCAAGCGGATTATGAAACGGTCGGTCAAGCTGGTGGGGGAGCAGTACCGGGTTTATCGCGATATTCTCAGGCTGCTGGCCAGGGAAGGCATTCTGTTCACGGACTATGACGATTTGAACGCGTCCCAGAAGAAGCAGCTGGATCAATATTACCACGATATCGTCTTTCCGGTCTTGACGCCGATGGCCGTCGATCAGTCGCGCCCGTTTCCGCTCGTTCACAGCCAATCGCTGTACTTGGCCGTCGTGCTGCTGAAGGAGGGCGACGATCCGGAGGAAGAACCGTATTTCGCCATTGTGCAGGTTCCTTCGATTTTGCCGCGTTATATTGCCGTCCCCACAAGAGTCGGCAGCAAAAAGCACGAGTTTCTGTTGCTGGAGCAGTTGATCGAACGGCATATTCATACCTTGTTCAGCGGCTATCTGCCGCTGTCGGTCAGCGCGTTTCGCCTGACGCGCAATGCGGACCTGACGATCAATGAGGAAGGCGCGGAAGACTTGCTCGAGGAGATCGAGACCCAGCTCCGCAAGCGGCGGTGGGGGGCGCCCGTTCGGCTGGAGGTGCGGAAGGGGATTCATCCGTATGCGCTGGAACGGCTGAAGGACGAATTTGAAATCGCCGACAATATTTTTGAGATCGACGGCCCGCTCGATTTGACCTATTTCATGAAGCTGGCCGGCAGCCTGGACGGCTTCGATCATCTTCGTTACGAGCCGGTCGAGTCGGTGTATCCGGCCGAGCTGGCGGATGCGGACGATGTGTTCGAGGTGCTGAAGCAGCGCGATGTGCTGGTATGTCACCCTTACGAATCGTTCGATGCGGTGACCGATTTCATCTGCGACGCTGCCGACGATCCGCAGGTGCTGGCCATCAAAATGACGCTGTACCGGGTCAGCGGCAATTCTCCGTTAATCCAGGCTTTGGGCAGAGCCGCCGAGTCGGGCAAGCAGGTGACGGTCGTGGTCGAGCTGCGGGCGCGTTTCGACGAGGAGCGGAATATCGCCTGGGCCCGCAAGCTGGAGCAGGCTGGCTGCCATGTCGTGTACGGGCTCGTCGGACTGAAGACGCACGCCAAGATTACGCTGGTCGTCCGGCGGGACAAGGACGGCCTGCGCCGCTACGTGCACGTAGGCACAGGCAATTACAACGATAACACGGCAAAGCTGTATACCGACATCGGCCTGTTCACCTCGCACAAGGAGATCGGCGAGGACGCCTCGGCCCTCTTCAACGAGGTGACCGGCTATTCCGCGCCGCATCATTGGCAGGCGTTCGGGGTGGCCCCGGCCGACATGATGGAGCAGCTGTTCGGCAAAATACGCCGTGAAGCGGACAACGCGGCGCAGGGCAAGCCTGCCCGCATCGTAGCCAAGTTGAATTCGCTGTCCAACCAGCAAATGATCGACGAGCTGTACAAGGCTTCGCAGGCGGGGGTCAAGATCGACCTGATCGTCCGCGGCGTTTGCTGCCTGAAGCCGGGGGTGGCGGGGCTCAGCGAGAATGTGACGGTGACCAGCATCGTCGACCGCTTCCTGGAGCACTCCCGCATTTTTTACTTTGAAAATGCGGGCGACGCCGAGGTGTACATCGCCAGCGCGGATTGGATGACGCGCAATTTGACGCGCCGCGTGGAGCTGATGTGCCCCGTGTTCGACCCGGAGCTGCGCAGGTCGCTGATCAATATTTTGCAGCTGAACCTCAGCGACAATGTGAAAGCCCGCCGGCTGCTGCCGAACGGGCTCTATGAACGGGTGCGGCCGGGCGAAGGCGAGAAGCCTTTGCGCAGCCAGTTCGAGGCGATGGACGTCAGGTCGTGGAAAACGACGGCTCGTGAAGGCTAAGCTGCCGGCCCCACCATTTTTTGAACTCCTTGCGCAGCGCTTCGACCTCTCTGTATTCGGCAGAGGGGTCGCTGTTTTTGCGGAAGCGCAGGTGAAGCGTATGGTCGTCGGCCGAAGCGCCGGCAAGCTCCAGCGGCTGCGTCTCGCTGATATCGAGGGCGACGCCGAGCTGCAGCAACGTGCCGAGTCGGGCGACCATATCGATATCCCCGCCCTGCAAAATATCTTTGTGCTGCGCGGCCAACTGCTGGGCGCGCGCCCTGCTCTTGTACGAGGCGATCAGCGCCGACAGCACAATCTCCCGGTGCGACAAGCCGTCGATCCGCGCATGAGCGATCAAGTAGAACGAATGCCTCGCGAACTGATAGTAGCTGACGGACGCGCCGATCCGGTACAGCTTGGCGGCGACATGCAGGCACAGCCGGGCCCTGTCGTCATATTGATGCGCCCCGCAGGCGCGCAGCGCGTCGAACAGGGCGACGCTCATGCGGCTGACCTGGGCGGAATGGGCGGCCGGCGCCGCGGAATGAAGCGCCAGCAGGTTGTCGGCGCTGCGGACGGCAATATCGCCGTCCGGCTGCCCTCCCGGTGCGAACGATTCGATGTACAGCCCGTCGCGCAAACCGGCGCCGCTAACGACATAGTGCGAAGCCCGGGCAGTCTGGTACAGCGCATGCAGGATGAGCATGCCCGGGACGATAATATCGTGGCGGTCCTTGGACAGGCCGTCGACCTTCTTGCGCTTGTCCGCGGGCATCGAGGCCAGCCACGTCACCAGCTCGTCCATCGCTTCGCCCGAGATGGTGTAATTGTGCGTCAGCGGCAGCGAGTAATGGACTTTGCGCTGATGGATTTTGCAGAGCGTGCGCAAGCTGCCTCCCAGCACGACGAGCGGCAGGCCCGGGGAGTCCCCGATCCACGGCTCGGAGGCGAACGCCTGCTCGGCCATCTGGCGGATGGCGCGCTGCGCTTCTTCCGTGAAGTCGCCGTCAGACGCATACGCTTTGGCCGTATTCACCGCGCCGAACGGGAATGAAACGCTGCGCAGCAGCTTGCGGTCGCGAAAAACGGAGACTTCCGTGCTGCCGCCGCCGATGTCGACGAGCAGGCCGTCCCGAATGTCTATCGTATGGATCATGCCGAGGAAGCCGATGCGCGCCTCGTCTTCGCCCGACAGCAGTTCGACGTCGAAGCCGGTCTCGCGCCGCACCGTTTCGATGATGTCGGAGGCGTTGGCAGCGTTGCGGACCGCGGCCGTCGCCGCGGCGCGGATGGCGGCCACCCGATGCGCCTCGCAAATGCGCCGGAACCGGGACATGATGCGAATCAGCGTGTCTATCCCTTCGGAAGTCAAGGCGCCGTCCGGCCCGATCCGTCCGCTCAGCCGGGCGGATTCCTTGAATTCGCTGATGATGCGGCGGCCGCCGTTCGAGCGCTGTTCGTAGATGACGAGCCGGATGGAATTGGAACCAATGTCGATGATGCCGATTCTTCGGCTGTTGTTCATGGCCATCCTCCTTGCGGCGTAGAAATATGATCTTATTGTAGCAAACGGCGGCCCGGAGAACAAAACATGAAACAATCGCTCGCGAAGGCGTACGATCCATGTCTGCTGAACGAGCCGCCCGACAAAATGCTGACCGCAAGACGGGAATGCGCTGCGAGCGGTTCCCGGCGAGAGTTCTGTGAACCAGCAAGTATAATTTGCGCCAATCTAGAAAATCCTTCTATAGGAGGTAAACAAGAAACAATCTTTATCAGTTGTATAATGAACTTTTATGCCTTAATTTGTTCACATTGTTTTCTAAATCCTTTATAGTAGAACTATGTGCAAAAAACGAACGACAAAGGAGAGATTCTTTTGACGGCTACCAAAGGTCTGGAAGGCATTGTAGCGACGACCTCCTCCATCAGCTCGATTATTGACGGAGTGCTTACTTATCGCGGCATCAACATTGACGAACTGGCGGAGAATGCGACTTTCGAAGAGGTAGCGTACCTGCTGTGGTATGGCAAACTGCCGAATCGCTCCGAACTGAACGGGCTTATTCAGCAATTAAGCGAATATGCTCAACTGCCGAATGAAGTTCTTGAACAAATCAAGCTGTTTCCGAAGGATGTCAACTCGATGGCAGCGCTGCGCACGGCTGTCTCCAGCTTGGCTCTGTACGATCCGGAAGCGGGAGACATGTCTCCGGAAGCGAACCTGCGCAAGGCGATCAAGCTGCAGGCTCGGCTGACGACGATCGTCGCCGCTTTCGCGCGGATTCGCGAAGGGAAGGAGCCGATCGCTCCGAAGGCGAACGTGTCCATCGCCGAGAACTTCCTTTATATGCTGACAGGCCAAAATCCGGACAAGGTCGCTATCGAAGCTTTGGACAAGGCTCTCGTGCTGCATGCGGACCATGAGTTGAACGCTTCCACGTTCGCTGCCCGCGTTACCGTGGCGACCTTATCCGACATTTATTCCGGCGTTACCTCCGCTATCGGCGCGCTCAAAGGGCCTCTGCACGGCGGAGCGAACGAAGCGGTCATGGCGATGCTGGAGGAAATCGGCACGCTGGACAATGTCGAAAGCTACATCAACAACAAGCTGGCGAACAAAGAGAAAATCATGGGCTTCGGTCACCGGGTCTACAAGAACGGCGATCCGCGGGCCAAGCATCTGCAGAAGATGTCCCGCGAGCTGAGCAATTTGACTGGCAACATGAACTGGTATAATATGTCCGTGAAGATCGAAGAGCTCGTAACCGGGCAAAAAGGCCTGAAGCCGAATGTCGATTTCTACTCCGCATCGGTGTATACGTCTCTGAAAATTCCGCGCGACCTGTTCACGCCGATCTTCGCGATCAGCCGCGTATCCGGGTGGACGGCGCATATTCTCGAGCAGTACGAGAACAACCGTCTGATTCGCCCTCGCGCGGAATACACCGGACCGGCCAATCAGCCGTACGTGCCGATCGAGCAGCGCTAATCGGCAGCTTGGCGGGCTTTATGGCGAAGTCCCGCCTTGTTCCGCGTGCTTTTAGCCAAGCCCCGGCAGCGGCGGATCGGACGCTTCGGTTTCCGCCCCCCTGCCGATTGCAGCGATCCTGGAAATTTGACGGTAACCGCCGATAAATTTTCAACATCTTCGAACTATTAAGAGGAGGCCTTCATACTTATGGTGCAATTTGAACAATACTCGCAGCCGACCCACGGCGAAAGAATCACGATTACGAACGGCAAGCTGAACGTCCCGAACAACCCGATCGTCCCGTTCATCGAAGGCGACGGCACCGGCCCGGACATTTGGCGCGCATCCCAGCGCGTGCTGGACGCCGCAGTCGAGAAAGCGTACAAAGGCGAGAAAAAAATCGCATGGTACGAAGTGTTCGCCGGCGAGAAAGCATTCAACAAATTCAACAACTGGCTGCCGAACGATACGCTGACGGCGATCCGCGAATATATCGTGGCGATCAAGGGGCCGCTGACGACCCCGGTAGGCGGAGGCATCCGTTCCCTGAACGTGGCGCTGCGCCAGGAGCTTGACCTGTACGTCTGCTCCCGCCCGGTTCGTTACTTCAACGGCGTGCCTTCTCCGGTGAAGCGTCCGGAGCTGGTGGATATGGTCATCTTCCGTGAGAATACCGAGGACATTTATGCAGGCATCGAATGGCAAGCAGGCTCCCCGGAAGTCAAGAAGGTTATCGATTTCCTGCAAAATGAGATGGGCGTGAAGAAGATCCGCTTCCCGGAAACGTCCGGTATCGGCATCAAGCCGGTTTCCTCGGAAGGCTCCGAGCGTCTGATCCGTGCGGCAATCGAATATGCGATCAAGCATAACCGCAAGAGCGTAACGCTTGTTCACAAAGGCAACATCATGAAATTCACCGAGGGCGCGTTCAAAAACTGGGGCTACGAGCTGGCCGAGCGCGAGTTCAGCGACAAGACGTTCACTTGGGCGCAGTACGACCGCATCAAGGAAGAGCAAGGCGTCGATGCGGCGAACAAGGCACAGAAGGAAGCGGAAGCAGCCGGCAAAATCATCGTGAAGGACGCGATTGCGGACATCGCGCTGCAGCAGGTGCTGACGCGTCCGGCCGAATTCGACGTGATTGCGACGCTGAACCTGAACGGCGATTACTTGTCCGACGCGCTGGCAGCGCAAGTTGGCGGCATCGGCATTGCGCCTGGCGCCAACATCAACTACGTAACGGGCCACGCAATTTTCGAAGCGACGCACGGTACGGCTCCGAAGTATGCGAACCTCGACGTGGTGAACCCGGGCTCCGTCATCCTGTCCGGCGTCATGATGCTGGAGCACCTGGGCTGGCAGGAAGCGGCCAACCTTATCTACAAAGGCATGGAAACAGCGATCAACAACAAAACGGTTACCTACGACTTTGCTCGCCTCATGGAAGGCGCAACCGAAGTGAAATGCTCGCAGTTTGCTGACGAGATTATCAAGCACTTCTAATTGACTAGAACGGCTCATCCTCTTGCAGCGGGCCGAACGGCGAAGTCCAGCGGGTCGCGAGAGGGGGCGCTGCCTACGGATCGCATCGGCTTCCGATGCGGCCGGGGCATCGCCCTGTTTTATCGTTGCAGAAAGTTTAATTTTGCTAAAGCGATAAAGCAAATTGCGACTTTCTGTACCAAGAAAATCGTGGCGAGACCAAACCTATTTAGGAGGAATTGCTCATGGCTATTCGTCGCAAAAAAATTACCGTCGTTGGCGCCGGCTTCACCGGTGCGACTACCGCTTTGATGCTCGCGCAAAAAGAACTGGGCGATATCGTCCTGCTCGATATCCCGCAGTTGGAGAACCCGACCAAAGGGAAGGCGCTGGACATGCTGGAGGCGTCCCCGGTGCAAGGGTTCGATGCCAACATCATCGGCACTTCCGATTACGACGATACCAGAGATTCCGACATCGTCATCATTACGGCCGGCATTGCCCGCAAGCCTGGCATGAGCCGCGACGATCTCGTGACGACGAATGCGGGCATCGTCAAATCCGTCTGCGAGAACATTAAATTGACGAGCCCCGAGTCGATCGTCATCGTTCTGAGCAACCCGGTCGATGCGATGACGTTCGCCGCCTATCAGGCGCTCGGCTTCCCGAAAAACCGCGTCATCGGCCAATCCGGCGTGCTCGATACGGCGCGCTACTGCACGTTCCTGGCGCAGGAGCTGAACGTCTCTGTCGAAGACGTCCGCGGCTTCGTGCTCGGCGGCCACGGCGACGACATGGTTCCGCTCGTCCGCTACACCAGCATCGGCGGCATTCCTGTCGAGTCGCTGCTGCCGAAGGAGCGCATCGACGCGATCGTTCAGCGCACCCGCGTTGGCGGCGGCGAAATCGTCAACCTGCTCGGCAACGGCTCCGCATACTACGCCCCGGCCGCTTCTCTCGTGCAAATGACGGAAGCGATTCTCAAGGACAAGAAGCGGATCATTCCGTCCATCGCTTTGCTGCAGGGCGAATACGGTTATGACAACCTGTTTATGGGCGTTCCGACGCTGCTCGGCGGCAACGGCATCGAGAAAATTTTCGAAATCGAGCTGCTGCCGGAAGAGAAAGCGGCGCTAGACAAGTCCGCCGAGTCTGTACGCAATGTGATCAAGGTCGTTACAGGCTAAGCGCCAGCATCTGCAAAGATGAAAAGCCAGCTCCGGTACATTTCCGGCTGCTGGCTTTTTTAATTTTGAGCCTGGCTGCGCATCATGCAGCTGTTCCCGTTACAGCTCGTAAGCGTTGGCAGAGGCAGCGCGTCCGACGGCTATCCCCTTCTTCTCAAGTATAGCTAAGCAGACAAGGTTTGTGTTAAAAAAAATAACGCCTCACGATGAAGCGCTTAAGAAGCTGCTGCAAACCTTTTTCAAAGAATTTATCGAATTGTTTTTTCCGGAATTGGATCGTTTGCTGGACCATCGCCAGACGCGATTTCACATGCAGGAACTGCTCGTCGATATTGTCGGCCACGAATCCAGGGAGCTCGATCTCCTGCTTGAAACGAAGTATACCGAGCTTGATGCCTATGTGCTGATTCACTTTGAGCCGCAGTCTTATAGGGATGCGGATTTTCATGAACGCATGTTTATTTATTTTGAACGCTTGTTTGAGCGGCATCGGAAAGAGCATAAGCTGATCATTCCGATCGCCATTTTTACGGCCGACGATGTGAAGGATGAACCGGATTCTGTAACGATGGAAATTCCGGGGCATGAAATATTGCGGTTTCAGTTTTTGAAGGTCGAGCTGCGAAATCAAAACTGGCGGCAATTTATTCAGTCGGACAATCCGGTGGCTGCTGCCTTGCTTGCCAAAATGGG
>Ga0207865_100538_pt1 | contig 39980 bp, 57 predicted proteins | sample HigsolmetaAR204D_FD_184836 | JGI IMG/M metagenome (GOLD analysis project Ga0207865, IMG submission 184836) | Ionic liquid and high solid enriched microbial communities from the Joint BioEnergy Institute, USA - AR20-4-D (SPAdes) (version 2) ...
ACGATATGGGATCAGAACTAGTCGTTGAAGCAATGAAGAGAGCGTTAAAACAACAAAAGAAATGGAATTACGCTGAGGGCATCTTAAAGAACTGGGCTAACGAAAATGTAAAAACATTACAAGATGTCGAAGCGTTAGAAACAGAATTCAATAACAGAAAAACAACTAATAAATCAAATAAAGAGATCGATTGGGATGATCTGTAATGACAAGAGATGAACTAAAAAACATCTTCAAACTATTAGTAAATGTTTATCCGCACTTTGAGGTTTCGTCGGAAAAACTCAATATCTGGTACGAATTCCTGAAAGACAATGACTATCAGTCAGTCTTAAACAACACAAAAGAATACGTCAAAACCAATAGATTTCCTCCCAGCATTGCTGATTTAAACAAAGGTGAGTCGCTACCACCTTACTATCAAGACTTTGTCTATGACATCAACGCTGGGGAGGAATGGAGATGAACGCAGAAAAGGCATTACTAGGAAGCTTCTTAAAAGCGAATTATTTACTCAAAGATACGATTATCAAGCCAGAACAGCTTGAAGATATACGACACCAGCAATTGTTTAAGACTATGAAACAGCTGGTCCGAAACGGTAAAAATGCTGATGTTATTACACTATCAACTTTATCAAATTTGGAATCCTTTGGTGGTATATCTTACATCAACGAAATAGCTTCTTTGGCAGATCCTGAAAAGTTTGAAGAGTATGAGGATCTTGTTCTTGAAGATTGGAAAGGACGAGAAAAGCGAAATATTTTAACGCGGGCTGTCGAAGAGGACTGGGAGATCGGAAAAGTGGTCTCCCGATTGGATGACATAAACGAATCCAAAATGGATGACCATACATCGATTAAAGATGCGCTTGCTGCAATATATGAATCGCCCTGGCAAAAAGAACAAGTAAAACAAGGCGTGACAACAGGTTTTAGGCAAATGGATCAAATGACGTATGGGTTTCAAGATGGCGAATTGACCATTGTGGCGGCTCGGCCGTCCATGGGAAAAACAGATGTCATGCTACATTTTGCCAAGCAAGCCGGATGGACAGGACATTTACCCTTATTGTTTTCGCTAGAAATGCCCGAACGAAGTATTACACATCGATTGATCGCTTCCACTGGTGGGATCAATCGTATGAAATTGCGGAATCCCTACAAGGATTTATCCGACAAGCAAAAGTCTGAATGGACCGATGTGATCGGTAAAGTCGGGAAAACCAACATTCAAATTTTTGATGGTGCCGGTCAATCAGTTGCGGAAATGAGAGCGAAAACAAGGAAAATGCTGCACCAGTTTCCTGATAAAAAACCGGTCATATTTATCGACTATCTAACGCTTATCCGACCGGAAAATTACTATAACGGCAGCGCCCATCAGCAAGTGACGGAAATCTCCAAAAATTTAAAGGGAATGGCTAAAGAATTTAATTGCCCGGTCATTTGTCTAGCGCAATTAAACCGCAGCGTGGAACAGCGCCAAGATAAGCGCCCGATGATGTCAGACATTCGTGAATCGGGAAGTGTGGAACAAGACGCAGACCTCATCATCTTCCTATATCGCGAGAAGTACTACAACAAGGAAACGGATGATGACACGCTAGAGCTTATCATCGCAAAAAATCGAAATGGTCCTGTAGGTACAGTCAAAGTGAAATACAACGAACATACAGGAGAGATAAAGGATGACTACTATCAGAGAGCTGTATGAAGCCAGCATCCAATATGAAGAATCGACACTTGCACACTACATACTCCATTTGCTGCAAGAAGGAAAAGTGTCGCTGGAAGATGATGAGTCATCCCTTGATCTTGATCAAGCCGATCATCGGGTAGTAGCTGAAATGATTGAGAAAAATCAACTGGGATTCAGTCATATCAAAGTGTTTTCACTAAAAATAGATGCCAATACATTTGTTTTTATCTTTGCAAAGAGCAAGCAAGAAGCCATCCGTTATTATCAAAAAACGTTCCGAAAGGCGCCGTTAAATTGCTATGAATATCCGTTAGATTACCGGATTTGCAGAGGAAATGATTTTTTGAGTTTCCGAGATTTGAAGAAGGAAATGTCAGAGTTTCCGGCTATTGCCGGATATTTCGAAAAAGGGATAAGGAGGATAGAAGATGCCCAAAAAATTGGATGATCTAACACCGGAATTGTACCTAAAGTACAAGCGAACTAAGCTTCGCGATGATCAAATCGCTCGTTTGTACGGATGTTCACAAGAAACATTGTCAGCATGGAAACGAAAAAATGGATTGGGCGGCGTGAATATTCAATCGTGGAGTACACGGGAAAAGTATTTCCCGGAAGAAATTGAAAAGATGAAGAAAAAATTTATTCGATTATACAAAAAAGGCTGGAAGCGAGAAGCGATCGCAGAAGAATTGGGGATGTCAAGACAAACATTGACACGCTTCATTCTAAAATATCTGCCGCAAATGAAAGCATATGACGTCAAGGTGAAACTGACAAAAGAACAAAAACAAATCATTCAGAAACACGGATTGAGGATAGATACGGTCCGGCATCGGATCTATGCAGGTTGGCCGATCGAAAGGGCACTGACTGAACCAATACAGAGAAAACGAAAGGACGTGAGTTGAATGGAAAAAGTCAAACTTACTCAGGAGCAGGCGGAAGCAATAAAATTCGCATTGAATACTGAAAGATTAGCTTATTATCAGGATCCTGATGCACTATTGAAATCCCATATTCGCTCCAGACATTTTCTGCATGAACTAGAGCCATTAGGAGAAATTGACAGCGTCACATTAGCGAAGGCCCTTTACGTCGGTTACGAAATCGAAACGTTCAAAGTCGGGGATTGGATAACTTTTGATAAATACACAGGTAAAGTTTTAGAAGTGTCAGGCGGATCGGTTTTGACAGATATTAAAGGACCTTTAGGTGGTGCCAATCAAAGATTCAGAAATGGATTGATCCGTATAGCCACGCCGGAAGAAATAGCAGCTGAAAAAGAGCGACGGAAGTGGGAGGCAATAGGGCGTGATGTAAATGAATATCTAATAGGCGATATTGTGATGTTTAAAGGTGATGATTCTGTTTATGAAGTTTTGGCTTTCGATTTAGAAAATCCAAACCGACTATTGTTAGAAAACCGAATGCAACTTGTCGATAAAGACGAAATCTCACTGGTCTGCCCCGTCGAACAACGCTTTGACATGAAGGAGGAATCATGATGGGAATTCTCTACAAAACGGTCGAGGTATCGCAGGAACTGAAACGGCAGCACATGATTCAGCAGTTGATTGGCATGGGAATTACGGAAGACGACGGGGACGCCGGTGCAAGAATTGGATTATTATTCGGTAAGGCATTTGCTTACGATGGCCAGGATCAAAAACGAATGAGGGGGATGATCATGGTCCAAGTAGGGGATTGGGTGAAGGTGAAGCTGTTTGGATACTACTTGGTCGGGTTTGTCGAATACATCTGGGACGATACAGTCCAAATTACGAAAGTTTTGAGAGTTTCGGACGGGGAATTGGAGAGGATTAGTCAGCGGTCTGGCATTTATGATGTTAGTCAAATGGAGCCACTCCCAAGTGACATTCATCCAGAAGATTTATCCGTGTTGATTGATATGGCGTTAGATCATTATGACCGGCAATGGTTCGAGGAGTTAACAAGGAGGCGAAAATATGAATCTAGCAAAACTGTTTGAAATGCAGCGTAAATTGGACGCTCACATCGAAAAAGAGCATCCACGTCAACCTGGCGAGGATCGGCTGGCGAAGAAGATTCTCGCTTTGCAAGTGGAAATAGGTGAGCTTGCCAACGAAGCTAGATTTTTCAAATATTGGAGCTATGACCAGGAGCCAAGGACAGAAATACCGATTGATTGTCCGTATTGTTACGGTAAAGGTTACATGAACCATGATGAAGTTTTTGAAGGTGGAGAACCTTGGCCTTGTAAAAGGTGTGATGGATCAGGTGTTTACGGATACAAAAATCCTCTGCTTGAAGAATATGCGGACGGCTTGCATTTCTTATTGTCAATCGGGTTGGAAATGAATGTTGATCCGGCAGAAATTCGAGGAATTTATGAACGTGGCAGTGTGATTGAACAATTTAACGCTGTTTTTGATTGCGTCTCACGGTTTTGGAGCAGAGTTGATAAAGGATTCAGTTATGAGGAGCAAGTGGAATGGTACGTTTGGACATTTAAAGCTTTTAGAGTTTTGGGGCACAAGCTCGGCTTCACATGGGACCAAATCGAAGAAGCGTACATGAAAAAGAACGCGGAAAATCATGCAAGGCAGGTGAACGGATATTGAACATCTACAAAATCAAAGTTGACGGCAAATATTTAGCTGGCTTTAGTGATGAAACAGTTGGCCAAGCACCTGTTGGCGGATGGTACGACGCCGGAAAAGACGTAAAGGGACTGGTGCTTGTAGATGATATTACCCAAGCAAAAGCAATTGAGGGAAACGTAAATCTGAAAAGTTGTTTTAATCGAATCTATGAAATTATCCGATACTCCAAATTTGAATTTAAAACTCTGACTTTTGAGGTTGTTGGAAAAGAATAAAGCAAAATAGAGTAACACAATGGGAGGAGCAACATCGTGAGTCAACAGAAAACAAAATACGGTTCGAAAAAGGTAGAAATTGACGGCCACGTTTTCGACAGCAAAATCGAGGCTCGATATTACAAACAATTAAAGTGGCTCCAGGACAACAATCAAATATTATTATTCCGTTTACAGCCACGCTATCTTTTGCAAGAAGCGTTCCGGAAAAATGGAAAAACATTTAGAAAGATTGAGTATATCGCAGATTTCGAAGTTCACCACCTGGACGGTTCTATTGAAGTCGTGGACGTGAAAGGATACGAAACAGAAGCATTCCGGCTTAAAAGAAAGCTGTTTGAAAAGAAATATCCTCACAAACTATCTCTTGTCACATATGTCAAAAAGTATGGCGGTTGGATTGAGCTGGACAAGCTCAAGAAATTGCGGAAGGAAGCAAAGAAACAGAAAGTGGGGAGTTAAGAGTGCAAAACGTCTTCATCATCGATCAGCGCCCGCAATGGATGATTAAAGAGGATAGAGAGTATGCTTGCCGTACTTTTTGTTCTCATTACAAAAGATGTTCTAGCCGGATCGGACATGATTGCAAAAGGCTGGGCGGAGAAGTGATTCCGAAGGTTAGAACTTGATATATGCCTGTTTTATCTAATTAGTATCGGACCAAGTACCGTAGGAGGCGGTTCGCCGACACCACCTGTACAATAGTTGTCTAAAGTGAGAGGGTGAGGGAATGAAGCGAAAAGTTGCTTCAAGAAAATTAAAGAGGAAATGCTTCAGTTGCGGATGTAACTTCAAAAAAGGTGATGTTTATTACATTGAAAGAATTGTTTATACGGACTTTGGTGAAATAGTTGGTGCTGATGAATATACCTACTGCGCTAAATGCAAATACAAAATCGAAGAACATAACCGCAGATTTGAACGATTTAAACCCCATTGCAAACATCCAATCATTAACGAGGTTTGGGATTATATTCCCGGTGAAGCAATAATGCAACCGGATCATAATGAATGCCTAATATGTGGAGCGTGGTTGTAACTCAATGAAAGAGGGGTGAGGGAATGGAAGTAAGAGAGCAAGTGCGATGGTTTTCTGAACAAATGGAGTTGAAGCTGCAAGAAAACGATCATAAAGGCGGATGGGATGGATGTGGAATCTATGAGTTGATTTATAGACTCCAAGAAGAAACAGGAGAATTATTAAAGGCTGTTAATTCCTGGGTGGAAGGGGAACCAGTAGAAAATATTATCGAGGAATCTGCTGATGTAGCCAATTTCGCCATGATGATTGCTGATATTACTCGAAAATATTTAGTAGGTGATTCCAATGGGTAAAGCCGCAAGACTGAAACGGGAGAGGAAACATGCTTCTCCCTTGAATCCAAAGATGATGGAAGCTTGGAATAAAGGATTTTCTGCCGGGGCTCGGGAGCAAAGGGAACAGGATATTGAGCGGGTGATGAAGTGGCTTGCCAGTCTGAAAGAGATTACAGGCATCGGAGAAAAACGAGCTTGGGAGATTCAGAGACATTTCCTTGATTTTTTCGGAAAAGAAAGTGATCGCAATGAGTAATCTACCTTGGAACAAAACCATACCGCGGCAAATTGCTTTCGATGATTTTTCGGAAGAAGGAATCCGATGTCCGTATTGTGGGCAATACAAACAATATTTAGTGGGCATTGTTTTGGCAGAAGGAGTGGACGATATTTGCGAAGAGTGTAGGAAACATGAAACATTAGCGGATTGGTTTAAACCGCCTTCGAAAAAGGAATTCGAGAGAAGGATTAAACGATATGGGAGGGAACGGAATGAGTGATAAAGAACGGTTGGAGTATATCGAAGAACAAGTGCAGGAATTATTGACATTAGCTGATAGTGAAGGATGTGGAGAAGCAAATCTTTTAGCAATTTACAATGATATGATTTGGCTCATTGAACAAGCTGAAAAGGTTGAACGTTATGAGAAGGCGTTGAAAACAATTGCAGAACATCAATATTACGGTTCTATCGGTGCAATCGGTTATTATGCTGAATTCAAGTCGATTGCTAAACAAGCATTGGGGGAGTCGGAATGAACCTTAGAGAGATTGACCGTTTGGTTGCGGAGAAAGTGATGGGGTGGAAAGTTGGTTACAGCATTGGGTTAGAAACTAATGTTTATAATTCGGCGCTGGAATTAGGATATCCAAGAGTTGTTGATGAATGGATCCCTACAAAATCAATTGATGACGCTTGGACTGTACTAGATAAATTTGAAGATTACGAATTGTTGGGAACGCCGTGCAAAAATGACTATCGTTGCAAAGTTAAAAAAGACGGTAAATGGTTTTCGGCTGAATCATCTGAATCATCGGAACTGGTTATTTGCTTGGCTGCATTAAAAGCTGTTGGGGTTGATGTGGAATGATCATCTCCTATTGCCCCGACTGCGGGTGGGAGGCTTGGAGCGAAGAGCCGATCATCAAAATTTGCTGCGGCTACTATGTCGAGCACGAGGAAGTGGAGGAATAGGAATGAAGTTGGACTTGAATAATTTCAATCAGCGATTAATCATAGCCGGTCTAACTGGTTTAGTTGAGGATGATGGCCTTACTCCACACGAAGCATTTCGATTGCTGGATGAAATTAAAAGAAATACCTTTCCTGCTTTGATGGAGATTAAAAGGGAGGTAGATAATCCCAATAATAAATAAAAAACGCCAGGATCTCTCCCGGCTTCCCCAATCTCATTTTACCATGAGGGGGAATCCTGGTGAAAGTAAATCCAGAAACAATGACAGCTGAAATAGATCTGATGAAGAATGCCACCTATATCGTAAAAGACGGACAACTACAACAGGTCCCGATGCCTCCAAATGGTTATGGCAAACAAGTTATTAATTGGCAAGGTGGAAAACCTTGTCATGGATCATTAGAGCAAACTTTTAAATTTTAATTCGTCTATCGGAAAAACCGAGGACACTAAATCAACGCAAAATTGCGTTCGTTTGGTGTCCTTTTTTGTTTGTAAAAAGGAGTTGAAAACATGAGTAAAGCGTCAAAAAAAGACCGCCGTATGAAGGCGAGAAAGGGCAAATCAGAGCATTTTACAAGACGTGAGATAGAAGAGCTTATGGGGATGAATCGACCTGTATATGAGCGTCGTAGAGGGGCAATCAGACGAAAATATTAGTTTGGGGTGATTGGTATGAACAAAAAAGAGATTGAGCAAATTTTAAAGGATTACCACTGGATGATAAATTCTATCAAAATCATGAGAAAATCCTTGCAAGAAGGCGGCGAAGAAAGAATAACAGCACAATATGGGGATGAATCGGCTCTTCCAAAACCAAAAGGGACGACAAGCGATCCTGTTTATAGAGAACTATTGAGACGTGAAAAACGTTGGAGAAAGATTGAGCAGTATGAACGGAAAGTGAAAATGATTCAAGATCGCATCCACGTCATTCAAGATGAACGTGAATTTGAGGTGTTGCATTGGTTATTGGATGGGAAATCATACTCTTGGATAGCAAAACATATGGGATTATCAGAAAGGCATATTAGACGGTTGAAAGACTCAATCGTGGAGCAAATGTCCGAAATGCCGAGTTTGCCGAAAACGTCGTAAGTTAGCAATAGTGGTGGTGGTAGTAGTAAACTGGAAGGGAGGACTCGGCGAGGTATATCCTCCCATACGTTATAACCTATTTAGTATGAGGAGGTTATTTCTCCTTGTATTCTTCGAGCAAATTTTTAATAGCCTGCTCTACAAGGCGGGCTTGAGGAATCATTGTTTTTTCCGATAATTCTTTTAGTTCATCAATGATTTTCTCATCCAATGTGAAAGTGATACGTTTTTTCATAATATAAAATAGCACCCATTGTGGTGCTTTTTCTTTTGCTCCAAAACAAACGAATAGCATCTGGAGGTGGGTGAGATGTAGTGCCACGCCAAAGAGATCCAAAACGTGATGAGGCATTTGAAATTTTTAAAAAACACAATGGGAACATACAGAATCGTGAGATTGCTCGTATTTTGGATGTCCCTGAAAAAACCATTAGCGGTTGGAAATCAAAAGATAAATGGAACGAAAAATTGAACGGAGTACTCCAAAAAAATGAACGGAGTACTCCGAAAAAACGAGGTGGCCAACCCGGAAACAAAAACGCTTTGGGTCATGGTCCGCCAAAAGGCAACCAAAACGCATTAAAGCATGGCTTCTTCTCCAAATACATTCCAGAGGAAACTCTTGAGATCATGGGAATGTTAGAAGAGAAATCGCCTGCTGATTTGATATATGACCAGATCATGATTCAATATGCTGCTATCATCCGGGCGCAACAGATTATGTTCGTTTCCGATCAAGACGACTTGACCAAAGAGTTAAGAAAAGAGAAGAACACACTCACTGAAAACATGGAAGTCAGCGAAAAGGAATATGAGGTCCAATTTGCATGGGACAAACATGCAACTTTTCTTAATGCTCAATCCAGGGCAATGTCCGAACTTCGAAGCCTGATCAAGCAGTTCAATGAATTGGCACATGAAGATGACGAAAGACGCCTAAAACTTGAACAAATGCGCTTAAGCATTGAAAAGACGAAAGCTGAAGTGGACAAAATCTCTGCTGGATCCGATGATAAGCCGATTGAAATCCTCATCAAGCGGAAGGGTGAGGAATCATGATTGAAAAGGAAGTGAACCCTCACTTTGAAGACTTTCTGTTTGATTGGTCCACAAAATTTCAGTTTCTTGTCGGTGGTTATGGTTCATCCAAAAGCTATCATATTGCTCTAAAACTTATTCTCAAACTACTTGAAGAAAAACGTACAGCTTTAGTGGTTCGTGAAGTGTACGAAACCATTAGGGAATCATGTTTCTCGTTACTTGAAGAGATTATCACCGATTTAGGTTTAGAGAATCAAATCAAATGTGTAGTTTCTCCAATGCAGATTCGTTTTCCAAACGGAAGCAAGATCATCTTTAAAGGGATGGACAAGCCAGCCAAATTGAAATCGATCAACAACATTTCAATCATTTGGTTGGAAGAGTGTTCAGAGATTAAATACGCTGGTTTTAAAGAGTTGTTAGGACGTTTGAGGCATCCCACGTTGAAACTTCATATGATCCTATCGACGAATCCAGTGAGCAAGGACAACTGGACTTACAAACACTTTTTCAAAGATGAACAAAATAACCGATTGATTCTGGATGATGAAGAACTTTATGAAAAACGGACAATCATAACAAACGACACCTATTATCATCACTCAACAGCTGATGATAATTTATTTTTGCCCGAAAGCTACATTGAACAGTTAGACGAACTGAAAGATTATGACCCAGACCTTTACCGAATTGCTAGGAAAGGTCATTTTGGTGTGAATGGCGTTAAAGTATTACCGCAGTTCGAAGTGGCTCCACATGATGAGGTCATGGAAGCTATTAGACGTTTACCTAATCCAATTAAACGGGTTGGGATGGACTTCGGATTTGAAACTTCATACAACGCTATTATCCGTATGGTAGTTGATCCGAACAAACAATATCTATACATTTACTGGGAATATTACAAAAACAAAATGACTGACGACCAGACGGCGGAAGAGATAAAAGAATTTAAAGAAACTGGTGAATTAATCAGAGCTGATTCAGCTGAGCCTAAGACAATCCAGTTCTACAAACAGAACGGATTCAACATGAGAGCGGCTAAAAAGTTTCAAGGCTCACGGTTGCAGTATACAAGAAAGGTCAAACGTTTCAAGAAAATCATTTGCTCTGATCAATGTAAAAATACAATCCGAGAGTTGAAGAATTTAACTTACAAGAAAGATAAGAACGATGAAATCATTCCGGATGAATTCAACATAGACCCACATACACTTAGTGCTATTTGGTATGGCCTAGATGATTATGAAGTATCCGATCTCAAGGCGCCATTAGAACGATATAGAAAGATGCTCAGCCGACGCAGATAGGTGGTGATGAAATGAAAAGCGTGGAAAAAGCAAAGGTACTGCGAATGGATTTCATGCAGGGTCATGGCAAAGGGTATGGAAAAGACGCTCTGGTAAGACAACAGCCGGGGCTAAGACGGAGACTAACTACACAGGAGTTAACCGACTTATATGCAACGAATAGTATTGTCCAAAATATCATCGACATTCCTGCTGAGGATATGACTAGAAGCGGCTTTGATCTCGTGATGGAGGATGAAGCACTCAAGAATAAAATCATGAGTAAGATCAGAGATTTGAAAGTCAAAGATGCTTTTAAAAAGGCACGTTCCTTTGAGCGTTTGTATGGAGATGGCTTTATTTCTCTAGGGGTGACTCAATCAGTACCTTTTGAGTTAAAAGATCCATTAGATCCTAAAACATTAAAAAGAGTGGATTACATTCATCCTTTTAGCGGAAATAAGGTGAATGAATTCATCCTCAACGAGGACATGTTTAGCCCGAACTACGGACAAGTTGAGTTTTTCCAGGTGAATAGAAGATCAAGGCTTGGACAACAGATTGCAGGAATATCTCAAGATAATGTCCATGCTTCACGCCTTATCCATGATCAGACACGAAGGCTTGAAGATGAATACCGCGGCCAGCCATTGCTTGAGCCACTATACGACATCATCACTGTTTTAGATACTTCCTTGTGGTCTGTGGGGCAGATCCTATATGATTTTGCTTTTAAAGTCTATAAATCAGACAGTATCGTGGATATGGACGCTCAAGACAAATACGAATTGGGTATGATTATGGATTATATGTTCCGAACGGAAGCCCTTGCAGTCATTGGCAAAGAAGAGGAACTGACCAAAGAAACAACCAATACAACAGGAATAAAAGACCTTCTTGATTATGTTTGGGACTACCTTTCCGGAGCCGTTCGAATGCCGAAAACAGTCATAAAAGGGCAAGAGGCTGGGACTATCACAGGCGCTCAATATGATGTCATGAACTATTATTCTCGCATCGCAGCCATGCAAGAAAATGAGATGCGCCCGAATTTGGAAAGATTGATTCGATTGCTGCTTCAATCAGAGGAATTTGGAAAACTGGATCCCGAAAAAGTTGACTGGAAGATTAAATTCAATCCTTTGTGGCAAGTAGATGCCAAGACAGATGCCGAGATTCGCAAATTAATAGCCGAAACAGACCAGATTTATGTTGCCAACGGAATTCTCACTGTTGATGAAGTAAGAGAAACTCGGTTTGGCCAGTTCGGGTTAACAAACGCTTTAAAATTCAGTGGCGATGAAGCGGATTTAGAGAGAATGGCGAAAGAGGTTTATGAAGCATGGAAGGAACGTGGCAAAAATGGCTAGAAAGGCCCCTCCTACGCGTTTTCCAGATGCGGTGGCTGTTTCCTATTACCGAGAGATAAAACGCCTTGTAGACGAGCTAGGAAAGCTTACTTTGCGTGTGTTTGATGAACAGATTAAAGAACAAATTAAATTGTATCAGCGGAATGACAGTTCCTCATATAAAACGGATGGTCCACTTGATGTCATTCAACGGGCTATTGATTTGATTAAAGCGTTGTCTCTTGGAATTTTTTCATCTAGCACGGTAAAAGAGATTGCTACTCGTTTCCTGAATTCGTTAAATCAATACAGCGAAAACATCACTAGAAATCAAGGGAAGATCAAAGGAATTGATCCTACTCAATATGAGCCGTGGCTAGATGAATACATGAGGTCCTCCATAACGGAAAATGTGAGCTATATAAGCACAATTAGGGATGAGTTTTTCCCTAAAATCGAAGCTATCATCTATCAAGGTGTTAAAAATGGCCAAAGCATTAAAGCTATTCGGGACCAGCTTGTAGAACGTATTGGAATGACGCAAAATCGAGCGAAGTTCATTGCTGTGGACCAGACAGGATCCATCTTCGGCCAAATGACAGCGAAACGCCATCAAGAAATGGGTGTTGAAAAATTTAAATGGTCTACATCACACGATGAACGTGTAAGACCGGCACATAGAGCACTTGATGGAAAGGTTTTTAAATACAGTGATCCACCTGCTGAAGGGCTTCCTGGTACTCCGTTTAGGTGCAGATGTGTGGCGATTCCAGTATTTGATGAGTAGGTGATGATAATGAACGAATTAAACATGAGTGAGTTAGCAGAATCATTGCGTAAAGCAGGGGAGGAGCTAAGGAAATATCCGTTAAGTCTAAAATTAGAAGACTTGGAACAAATGATAGAATTGTTTAACAAAACGGGTGATTAAGATGCTTTTTCATTAAACAGGAGGGAATGAGATGGCTAGAGTTGTTGAAGTGAAAGATTTAAGTAAACACTTGCCGGAAATTGTCTTCAACGAAAAGCTGAAAAACTTAACAGCGGAACAAATTGAAAGTGTAGCTTTGCTGATGGAGATTGCATACCAAAAAGGGAGAGAGAATAGTCATAAGCAAGTAACATATGATCCAACTGAAATAAAACAGATGGTTAAAGAGATCTTTGATAATGCATTCAATGATACTCGCCAAAAATTTAAAGTTTAATAGCAACATACAAGCAACTCATCATAATGAGGGGCTTTTTTATTGCAACAAAAAGGAGGTGATAACGGATGAAACTTCAAAGGTATGACAAAGCGTTTATTCAAGATTTCAGAGAAACGCCTGAAGGCTATCTTACCGTCAATGCTCCGATTACTCGCCCCGGTGTTTTCCCTTATATGCGGGCAGACGGATCCTTGAAAATGGAGGCAAAACTTCCAGAAGAATTGTTTTCAAGTGCTACGGTCCAGTCTGCCCAGGCAAAACCGGTTACTGATGATCATCCAAATGAGCCGGTAACTGCAGCAAATTTTCAAAAGTACGCTAAAGGTTTAACACATACAGATGCAACTGTAAAAGACAATAAACTTTGGGTTTCTTTCACAATTACGGACGCGGCCTTAATTCAAAAGATCAAAAACGGAAAACGCGAACTATCAATCGGTTTTCTTTCTGATGTCCGGGACGAGCCGGGGGAATATGATGGCCAGCGCTATGATTCCGTTCAGAGAAATATAGAAATCAACCATTTGGCTGTTGTAGATAAGGGAAGAGCAGGTCCTGAAGTTGCTATTCGTGGTGATTCAGCTGCTTTTATGATTGATTCAGATGATAAAGGAGGAAAAAGTAATATGGCAAAGTACAAGATTGATGGCAAGGAATATGAAGTGGATTCAGCTGTTAAGTCTTATTTAGAGGCTCAAGCGGCAAAATTAGATGCTGCCGAAACTAAATTAAAGGATTATGACGCATTACAAGGCCGATATGACGCGTTGGAAGCTAAACTCCAAGCAAAGGAACAAGAATTGGAGGAAGCGAAGAAAAATACCCTTTCTGCGGATGAGTTAGACAAAAAAGTGAATGAACGTATTGAATTAATCACCAGCGCAAAACCATTGCTTGGTGATTCTTTTGATTTTACAGGAAAGACAGATCGTGAAATCAAAGAAGCCGTTATCCAAAAGGTGAAACCTGATTTCAAGGGCGATGGAAAATCCGATGAATATGTGAATGCCTTCTATGATGCGACAGTTGGTGTAGTAACCGAAAGAGGATTTTCTTCTGATGGAGCCAATCAATTGAAAAATATTGGAGGCGCCAACCAACCATCGGCTGTTGAAGAAAAGAAAAAACAACGCATGAACATTAAAAATTTGAACAAATCGAAATAAGGAGGTTTTGAAACATGCCTATTACTAATTACGAACAATATATGCCGCAAGAATTAGGAAAAGGGAAAGTAGCTTCTTACCATGACCATCAGGCAGATACTGGGGCGGCTGCTGAAGACATTGATTGGGGTGTGGCTGTCCAATTAAACGCTACAAATCCAAACAAAGTGGAAACGTACGATGGAACAGGAAAATTCCAAGGTGTGGCCATTGCTAATCACTACGCTGAAACTCGATTGGCCAATGTTTCTAACTTTGTAGAAGGCAAATATTCAGCTGGCGACGCTGTTTCCTATTTACGACGCGGCATCATCTTTGTAGAAGTCTTGGAAGATGTCGTGAAAGGTGACGAAGCGGTTATTGACAATGCAACAGGTAATTTCCGGCCAGCGGATACAACCGTTACAGAGAAATCAGGGGTGGTTGGAGTATTTAAAACTTCAGCTGCAGCTAATGGATTAGCACAATTAGAGATCAACTTACCATAAGGGGGAATTGTTAGATGGATAAAGTAATGTTTAGAGCACTCGATCTTGAAGCGATCGACAACACACTATATGAACCGAAATATGAGGAATTAACTGCACGACAATGCTTTGATATTAAATTCGATATTCATCCGGGAGCGGAAACTTATGCATATAACGTTCTGACTCGTTCCGGCGTGGCAAAAATCATGGGGAATGCAGCAGATGATCTGGAACTTGTAGACGCTGATATTCGTCGGGAATTTGCACGTATCTATACGATTGCCACAGGATTTACTTACTCCGTACAAGAAATGCGCGCTGCTCAAATGACAGGAACTACCGTTGATGCTACAAAAGCCGCGGTTGCTCGCCGTGCTATAGCTGAAAAAGAGAATAAGCTTGCTTGGATTGGAGATCCTGACTACAACATTTTAGGTGCCGTGAATACACCTGGTATCCAAATCGAAAATGTTGCACAAGGGGCCAGCGGCCATACAGAATGGGCTGAAAAAACAGGTGCCGAAATCGTCGAAGATATCCGGAAACTACGTAAAAAAGTGACGGTTTTGCCTGGACATTCAAATTCGTCAAATCTTGTTTTATGCGTACCTGCAGAACAATACGAAGAGTTGAACAGACGTTTCAGTGATTTTGACGCTCGTTCTATTTTGCAAGTCATTCAAGGATATCAATGGTTCTCACAAATCCATCGTGTTCCTGATCTTAAAGGTGTTGGTACAGCAGGAACGGATTCATTTTTAGTCATGGATGCTTCTCCTGAAGTCGTTCAACTTGTCGTTCCGATGGATCTTACACGTCTTGATGAAGAATGGAAATATCCGAAATGGACTGTTCCGGTAGAAGAACGCTGCGGAGGAATAATCGTTCGTTATCCAATGGCCATTGCGAGAGGAGATGGTATTTAATGTTAGTGCAAAATTTAGGTAATTTCGTTCGTCATATTGGTGTTCGATTAATCCCTGGAGTTAATAACCTTTCTTTATCAGAAGGACAAAAGTTTAAAAAAGCACTGGAACATCCACTGAATAAACATCTAATCGACAAAGGCGAAATTGTCATTGCACAAGATGATGATTTCGCCTCTTTAGAGGCAAAAAAAGCGATTGAACTAGTCAATGACACATTTGAACTTGCCACTTTGCAAAAATTCCGTGAAGAAGAAGCAGCTAAGGGGAATCGCAAAACAGTAATTGACGCTATCGATAAACAAATTGAATCTATCAAGAATCCTCCAGAAGATTCTATCGTGAAAACAGAATAGGAGGAATAATATGGCGTCTACAACACCTGAACGCGTGCGATCAATTGCCAAACACCTATCATCACTCACTGATGAACAGCTTCAAATCATCATTGATGACGCTTATCAAGAGGTTAAGTCATTAGATATAAAAGAAGAATACGAAGAACGGCTAACCCGGTATTTGGCGGCTCATCTTGGATCAATCAATATCCGGCAAACGCAATCTGAATCAGTGGGACCGATGAGAAAAACCTATACCGCACAATCTATCGATAATAACACCGGATTGAAAGTCACTCCATATGGCCAAGAATATGAACGTTTGAGAAACAGACTTACTGCTAAAGCTAGAATCAATTTGACGGTGATTTGAATGGTCAATGTGCAAACAGATGATGAAGGATTGCAACGACTTTATCGTGAATTAGCCGAACTTGATCGCTATTCCATCGAGATTGGTATCTTCGGTTCAGACGATTCCTTTTATGCCATGATCGCAAATGTTCACGAGTTTGGAATGACGATTAAGGCAAAGAATAAATACCTTGCCATTCCTACAAAAGAAGCAGGAGATAGAAAACCTGCAGATATTCCCGGTCTGTTTCAGCCAAAAGGAAAAAATGTTCTTGCGGTCGCTGACAAAGCAGCGGAGAACGGAATAAAGGTCATGTTCATCCTGAAAGAAAGCGTCAATATACCAGAACGTTCTTTTATCCGTTCAACGTTCGATGAAAAGAACGATGAATGGATGGATTTCCTAGAAAAACAGATTGAAAAACTTTGTGAGTTAGAAATAGACGCGAAGACCGTTTTTAAGCGTTTAGGGGCTAGGATAGTAGGAGATATTCAAGAAAAGATTAGAGACATTAGAACACCGAAAAACAGCCCTTTAACGATTGAAAATAAGGGGTTTGATAATCCACTGATTGACACTGGTGGATTGCGAATGCACGTCACATGGAAGTTGGTGAGAGACGATGGGGAATATGTTTGATTTCTCGGATCTTATTGAAGAATATAGCTTGCCCATTCAAATCATTTTGCCTGAAAATCCAGATGATAAAGGCCATTATGACGAAAATACAGGTGAATGGGTTCCTCCTGAACCGGATGAACCTATTAATACTAATGCCGTGGTTATTCCATTTTCGTCAAATGAGCTATATCAAAGCGGCGGTCGTCTTTCATCTGCAGACAGACAGCTTGTTATTTCTATGGATATCCCTATTAAGAGCACTGTGATTGCAGAGGGTCATAAATATTCAGTAGAACAAGAACTTCCTTACAGTGCTTATGCGGGCTTTAATGTGTACGAATTAAAGTGGGTGAGTGCATTTGAGCAATGATTTTGATTACACCACTGTCACAAGCGCTCTTATAAAAGCGATTAAAGACGGAACAGGTTATCCCTTAATAGCGGATAATAGCGCAGGGAATCCACCTACTTATCCGTATTGCAGCTATACCATCACTTCTCCAAAGATCGATATTGAAAGAGATTATGAAGGCGCCATATTTGAACTGGTTGTATCTCTTACGTGGCATGGAACTAGTTCATCAGTAGGCGTTTTAAATTTGGCCAAAAAAGCAGAGTCTTATCTAAAATCCTCACAAGGACGAAGTTTTTTGGAAAAACAAGGGATTGTTGTGGTAAGCACAATGAATTTTTCGCAACGTGACAATTTCATATCCATTGATTATGAACGTACAGCCGGTTTTGATGTTCAGTTACGTGTTCGTGACACCTATGAGGATGATGTTGAGCCAATTGAAGGTTTTGAAATAAATAATAATGGAGGTACAAATTAATGGCGATTCAAGACGTTACAGTAACAATTGATGTTCAGAATCCAGCGCCTAAGGTTGGTTTAGGACGTCCGTTAATCTTAGCGGAATCAACGTCGACTGAATCAACCTATAAAGAATACTACGGATTGGACACTTTAAAAGTTGATTTTCCAGAAGGTACAAGCGTTTATAAAAAGGCTAAAGCGATCTTGGAACAAACAAATAGGCCAGATATCGTGGCTGTAGCAACTTATAGCGCTTCAGGTGGAGGAGATCCCGGAACAGGTTTAACGATTGTACAAGCATTCGAAAAATACTTCGATAAACCTTGGCACTTTTTGCTTTTGCCTGACGCAATTGCAACAGAAAGAAAGGCTGTTTCTGATGCTTTAGAAGGACATAATTTTAAATTTCTCGTTCTAAAAGTTGAGGATAAGGATGAATTAGCGCAATATACTTCAAATTCAAGAACAATTCCTTATTATCATCCTGACAAACCTGGAGAAGAAATGGATGCAGCTATTATTGGGGATGCTGCGTCCCTAACAGTAGGATCAATCACTTGGAAATTCCGCAAAAATCTTGTTGGAATCACACCGATCGATATTTCTGCTGATGAATTAAAAGCACTTCATGCTGCTGGAGCCAACGCTTACGTGTTAAAGGCAGGAATACCGCAAACCTCTGAAGGCATTACAGCAACTGGTGATTACATCGATTTCCTTCATGGCCAAGATTGGGTGAAAGCCAATATTGAATCTAGCTTGCAACAAATGTTGAGTGACAATGACAAAGTTCCAAGTAATGATACTGGCATATCAATGGCTGTATCTGTAATGACAAGCGTTTTAACAGAGGCTGCTACAAACGGAATTGTGGACAAGGATTCGAATGGGAATGCTGAATTTACGGTGACGTCTAAACCGATGGATGAAATTCCAGAAGAAGATAGGAAGAAACGTATTTATAGTGGTTTAGGATTCAAATACTATCCCGAGGGTGCTTTTCACGAAATCGAAGTTACAGGAACTGTAGTTAATTACTAAATAATCAAACTAGCGGGCTTACAAGCTCGCTTTTTTATTTTGAACAAAGGAGGAATCTATGATGGCAGACGGAGTTTATGACGCTTCGAAAGTAACAGTTGTCGCAAAAAACATGAACGTAACGGGGTTTAAAAAAGGAACATTTGTTACGGCCAATAAAGACGATGACCTTGTAACAGTTGAATCGAACGCGCAAGGCGAAGCCACTTGGGCAGTTAACAACTCAAAGCTTGGCACTATTACCTTGACTTTGAACCAAACATCGCCATTCAATGCGTTCTTTAATAATCTAGCTCAATCGCGTGAAGTTTTTCCGATTTGGGTTGATGATCCTTCAGGTAGGGAAAAACGCGGCGGCACACAAGCAATGGTCACGAAGCAAGCGGACGCTACATTTTCTGATGGAATTGAAGCAAGAGCATTCACGATAAAAGTAGGAGATTTCAGTATTATCAACTATTAACCTAAAAAATTAAAAATGGGGGAATGAAAAATGGCTGAAAATAAACAAGAAGTGAAACAATCTAAATTCGGTAAAAAAGAAAAACATAAAGTAGCTGGCGTGGAATATACCTTCCAATTTCCTGGTGTAAAAGCAACGATTGAATTGCTCGACCGATGCAAAAACCGTTTTGGTAACGTTGTGGATTCTGCTTATTACGAAGAGATTATGGAACACGTTATTATTGAACCGAAAGTGGATTGGGATTATTGGGATACTCACGATGGATTGCGTGAGGTGATGGCTTTAGCCGATAACTTTCTTGGTAGACAATTGTAAGTTTGATCCACAGGAAGTTTATGATCGCAAGTTACAAGAAGATATTGATTACTGGTTGCCGGTAATCACAGGGATAGCCACACATGAGGAAGTAAGTCGTATGACGGCTGAACAACTCGGTGTGGCTATTAGTGCTGCAAAAATGAAGATCAAACTGTTTGGGGAAGGGGGTTGACGGATAGATGGCTAGATCACTTAGAAATACAACGATGAGAGTCAATATTGAAGTCAACTCCAAAGCCCTTGATGATGCAAATCGTAGGATTAATGCTTCTATCCACGAAACGGACAAGCTTGAAAGAAGTGCTAATCAAAGCGGTAAAGCCATCGAACAAGCTGGTAGAAAATATGCCAATGCTAGCAGTTCCATCAGAAAGAACGCTGATTCTTTAAAGGAAAACGCTGATCGTGCCAGAAACGCAAGTCGCGAACATAATAGTCTAGCTTCCAGCGCAAAAAAATCAGGAGATAGCTTCAGAGAACAAAAAAGAAGTGTTGATGATTCTAGCAAATCTTTAAGAGATTTTAATTCTGCTGCTGAAAAAATTAACGATACGATCAAAACGATTGGAATCGGTTATCTGTCCAGTAAATTCTATGAGCTTGGAAAAGCCGCCATCATGACCGGCATGGAATTTGACAAGCAAATGAGCGCTATCAAGGCGATCAGCGGAGCGACAGGGGACCAGTTTGAGGCATTAAGAAAACAAGCAATTGATTTAGGGTCAAGTAGCGCTAAATCGGCCTCTGAAGTAGCGGCAGGACAATTAGAGCTGGCTAAGGCCGGCTTTACTGTTAAACAAACTCTGGCGGCTATGCCAGGTGTGATTGCGGCCTCCACGGCATCCGGTGAGGATATGGCACGTACTGCCGAAGTTATGACATCTGCACTGAACGGCTTTGGATTAAAGGCTAGCGCAGCGAGTCATGTAGCTGATGTCTTGGCGCAAGCGGCCAACGATTCGTCTGCTGACATCAACGATTTGGGCTATGCTTTTAAATACGCTGCAGCCCCGGCTCACTCGTTGGGAATCAGCTTGGAAGAATTATCTGCTGCTATTGAAATCATGAGTGATGCGGGGATAAAAGGTGAGACTGCCGGAACGACTTTACGTGGTGGCCTTATTCAATTGCTGAAACCATCTGAAGAAACATCTAAAATGATGCAAAGGCTCGGAATCGAGGTTGAAGATTCTAAAGGGCATTTTGTTGGTTTAGCCAATCTTATCCAAAACATTTCTAAATCACTCGAAGGTCAAACTCGGGCTCAAAAATTAGCGAACCTTTCTGCGATGGTAGGAACTGAGGCGGCATCTGGATTCTTAACGCTGATGGAAGCAGGACCAGCAAAGATAAATAAATACACGGAATCCTTAAAAAAATCAGATGGCGCATCAGCGAAAGCTGCCAATACCATGCAACATAACTTTGCTGGGGCGGTTGAGCAACTAGGTGGTACGATTGAGAGTATCGCTATTAACGTATCGGATGTATTAACACCTACGGTCGAAAAAGCGACAAACTTTCTTTCCGATATGGGAGATAAATTTAATGAATTAAGCCCATCGGCCAAACGATTTGTTGTTTGGGGCAGCGTGATTGTTGCCGGTATTCTCCCTACCATGTATGTGATTAAAAAGGTCACAGAAACGGTTTCGTGGTTTAAAAACACATTACTTGGATCCGGCTCTGCGTTTGCTAAATATCGCGCTGAAATGGCTCTAACAGGCCGAGAAGCACTGGTAATGGCTTCGCAAGTTAAAGAGGCAAATTCAATTATTGCAGCTTCTCAGCCATCATCAACTAAGAGTTATTCAGAGCTGATGAAAGAGGCTCAGAATAAAAAAATTCGTGGATCTGTAACCACGGTTGCCGAAGAAACAGTAGCAAAAGGCGGAGCTTTTGCGGGCAAAGCTTCCAAGGCCGTTCCTATTATCGGTACAGCATTAGCGGGATTATCTTTAGTCGGTATGACAAAAGATACTGCTGGCCAAGATTTAGGTGGGTTCGGTGGATCATTAGCTGGTGGGGCAGCAGGAGCTGCGATTGGTTCTGCAATTGCTCCTGGCATAGGTACTGCGATCGGCGGAATGATAGGTGCATATGCTGGATCATCATTCGGCGAGAAGTTTGGATCCTACCTCCAAAAAGAATGGCCAAAGATGGCCAATAATTTTAATAATTACGCTAAAAGTCATCCACTATCACTTCCGGGTTTGATAGCAGGAGCTCAAAAAATTAAAAATGCTTTCAAAGATCCTTTAAATGCGACTATTAACTTTGGGAAATCAGTAAATAGCACGACAAGCAAAGCGATCAACAGCTACATGGAACTCGCTAGCAAATCAAAAGTACAGTTGAGTCTTCTTGCCTTAAATGGTGAAAAATATTCGAAGTCTGCAAAAGACTCCGTAAATAAAAACTTCCAATCAATGGTGAGTCTTGTAGAAAAGTCATTAAGCAAGACTCAAAAATCAACAGCTAAGAATCTATCTATTCTTGTCAAAAATGGCCTGTTGTCTGATAAAGACATGAAGGCCATCGAGAAAAGGCAAGAAGCTACACAAAAACGCCAATTAAAAGCCGTTCAAGACTCAGCTAGAAAGATGATCCAAATCAACAACAATGCTTATAGGCAACAACAAGAGATCACGAAAAAAGCTGAGGATAGAATTAACGCGATCAAGGAAAATGCGGCCAAAAAAGGGCGCACATTAACCAAAAGCGAGCAAGACAAAATTAAAAAGATTGAATCTGATGCTGCTAATGCACGAAGAAGGATCGCCCAACAAGCAGCACAAGCTATTGCAAGAGAAGAAGAGAAGCAGCGTAGGAATGTTGTTGCCTCTTTAACTAAATCAGAAAAGCAACAAAAGCTAATTTTGGGTCGATTGAAGGATGAAACCAGTAATCTTAGCGCGAAACAAGCGGCCGACATCGTTAAAAATGCCGAAAAAGCTCGTAAAGGGGCAGTAAAAGAGGCAAACACGAAATATGCTCAAGTCAAGAAAGCAGCTGATGAAGAATATTACGTGAACGGTACAATCAGCAAAAAGCAGCATGACGAAATTGTATCCCAAGCGAAAAAGACTCGTGATGAATCGATTTCCCATGCCAATGATATGAAGAATAAGATCGTTAAAGCAGCTCAAGAACAAGCGAAAGGGCATTTGAAAGAAGTTGACTGGGAAACAGGTCAAACTCTTTCAAAATGGGACCAGCATAAAGTCAGTTTAGCAAAAACCTGGAATTCTATAACTGGGGCCATTAACAAGGTGCTGAGTTTCCTTCACATTAAGACGATACCTGAATGGCATCCTGCCGGATCTACAGGACAAAATATCCCAACCCACGCTACAGGAACACCATATCATCCGGGTGGACCGGCTGTAGTAGGTGAGGAAGGCGTAGAATTGGCTTACGTCCCGTATAAAGGAGCTACCTTGGTTGGACAAAATGGCGCCGAGATTGTGGATCTTCCACCAGGAACGCGCATTCTACCGCATGCACAGACAAAACAAATGCTGAATGGCGGACTTAAAGGCCAAATGCCTGGATATGCGAGTGGAACTTTAGGAGCTGTTCAGGATTTTGTATCTGGGGCATGGGATAAAACCAAAGATGTTGCCAGTGCTGCATGGGACAAGGCTAAATCGATTGGCAGTGATATTAAAGACGTTACATCTGCAGCAAGCGAATGGATCATGCATCCTGTACAAAAGGTAAAAGAACTATTTGACAAATATTTACCTTTAAAAGGGGACATCGGATACGGCGAAGGCTTAGGGACAAGTCTTTTAAAATACACCAGCACAGGGGTCCAAAAATACCTTAAAGATCAATTCTCAAGCTTTGCTGGAGATTGGAGCGGTGGAGCAGCTGCCCCTGCTCAAGTGAAGCAATGGCTTTTAACGGCGATGGCTATAACGGGGACGCCTGCTAGTTACTTAGGTGCTCTACTTAAAATTGCCATGCATGAGTCCGGCGGGAACCCTAGAGCCATAAACCTTTGGGATTCCAACTATCGAGCAGGCCATCCTAGTAAGGGCTTAATGCAAACGATCGATTCCACATTCAATGCCTACAAGCTTCCGGGATTGGGTGACATTTGGAATCCTGTCGCGAACGCCGTGGCAGCCATCCGTTACATGAATGACCGGTACGGAAGCATCTCAAACGTTCCTGGTGTTAAAAGTGCGAAATACGTAGGATACAAAAACGGCGGGCGGAAAATTGGCGATAGACAAATACTCGTTGGCGAAAATGGTCCTGAATTAGTAGATCTTCCAAGTGGAAGTGAAATCTATAACACTGTAAAAACCAAGGAATTACTTAAGTCAAGAAATGGCGGTATCAACGTTCAAATGTCTAATGTCTTCCACATCAAGATAGAAGGCGGAGGAGATACGACAGAAGAAAAAATACAACGCGCTGTTAATGCGGCGTTGGAAAAAGTGTTCAAAGACTTTAGAGTAATCATTGATACGGGGGTGGCGTATTAATGGGAAAATTAGCAGGTTATACAATCGCTAATATACAAGAAACCTTTACAAACACCGTTAATGTCACCTCTTATCCGACCGAAAAAGGGTTGCCTATTACGGATTCCGTACAAAGGCAGCCCAAAACTTTTACTATAACCGGTAAAATTCTCGGAAAGACCGATGTAGAAGCAACTAATATTTATAATGCTTTAGAAAAATTGCAGAATGCAGGAACCGTCGTCACTTATGTTGGAAGAACTACTGCAAAAAATGTGGTCATCACTAGCATGCAGCCAACATTTGATTCAACAATCGGAAATGGCATGGGCATATCAATTGAGTTGCAAGAAATTCGTATAGCGAATAGTCCTTACATTGTGAACAAAACAACTACAACGACAGCCGGGAAAAAGCAGGTAGTCAGCCAAAAAAGTTCAACGCCGGTGTACCACATTACAAAAAAAGGCGATACCTATTGGGGACTGTCTAAAAAATATGGAACATCAATTGCCCAGCTGAGGGCATGGAATAAGTATCCTGACACCAAAATCCCCATCGGGGTAAAGCTTCGGGTTAAATAAGTTAGGTGATCATATGGCGAAAAGAGATTACATTGATATCGATAAAGAAGAAGTGCCCGTTGTGTTTGATATCGATTTAGCGGAAGATACATTCACAATGGGCATTAATTATAATCAGACGAATGATTTTTTTACCGTAGATTTGTGGGACAGCGAGGGAAATGTCATTGTCCGTGGTGAAAAGATGGTGTTAAATCGTCCTCTTTTTGAGGATTTAGTCGATGAACGATTGCCGGCACCTACACTCGTGCCGATGGATGAGGCCGGCAGAGAAGACCGTATCACCTATGAAAATTTTGGTGTTACGGTTTTTCTTTATATTGACGATATCGGAGATGAGACAGATGGCTACTAGTCCTTTGTTATTCGGCCGAATAATCAAAGTAACTATCGATGCTCCGGGCGGGCATCTTACCTTTACAAATGACGATCTTGAAGTTCGCTTCGAGGTAAATTTTGACGATGACGCAAAGCCAAATATCAGCACGGTGCAAGTATATAACTTAACGAACCAAACCATTAATAAGATTCAAAAGAACCAAAATATAACCGTAGTTGCAGGATATAAAAGCGATTACGGTGTTTTAACCGAAGGCAAAATCACTTCTGTTATTACGAAATATAGTGGAGTGGATAAAGTGACCACTATCACCTTTAAAGAGGGTACGGATTACAGCGGAATTAAGGTCACACCAGATGTAGCCGATCCTGCCGAAAAATATTATGTGAAAAAGAAAGTAAATGGGAAAACAGTCAAAGTAGCCAAGTATCGAAAACAGACAATGCAAATCACCTTTAAAAATGGCGTGAGGGCTTCGCAAATTATCAAACGACTAACGAGTATTTTAGGAATCAAATTGGCCACATTTAGTTTGCCAAAAGACAAGGTATATAAAAGCGGATATAAAGTAACAGGACTCATCGAAAACAACTTAGAAACGGTTGTGAAAGATTGTGGTGCTTCGATGTACTGGCGGCGTGGTTCGATGGTAATTCGTTCTATTAAGGAAGGGACAGACGAACGTTTTACCTTAAGTGAAGAGACGGGCCTTATCGAACCGCCTGAACCATTTGAAGATGATGAACAAAAGGGATATACAGTCAGATGCCTTCTTCAACACCGAATTACTACTGCTTCTATCATAACGATTAAAAGTTCCACAGCTAACGGGACATACCGTGTAAGAAGCGGCAAGCACTATTATGACGGAACGGACTTTCTTAGCGAATTTGAGGTGATCTCATGAGCGAAATGGCTAAGACTTTCGAGGCATATAAGAAAAATATTTTGCTTAACATCCACACATTAGCGCCGGCAAAGGTTCTAAGCTATGATCCTGACACTCATAGAGCTAACTTACAACCCTTATTTTTAACATCAGACGAAAGTGGCGTGGTTTATAAGCAATCACCAATCAACGATGCCCCTGTTTTGAAGCATTGCCAAGATGATATTAGGGTTGGGTGTTTAGTCTTTTACATGTGTGCTCAACGGTCATTGGCAGATTTAAATGGTACAAATTTCATTGATCCGGATTCGGAGAAATTTTTTAGCGACAATGATGCGGTCGTTGTGGGGGTGTTTGACGGTTGAAAACTTTGAAACTTGTAAATGGTGACTTGGTTTTTAATGATAGTGGCGAGTTAGAAATGGTTAGTGATGATGATGAGATTGTGCAAAATTTAGAAATGATTTTATCAACTCAACTCGGCGAATTCCAACTAGATGAAACAATCGGATTAGATCGAAGCAATATTTTAACCAAACAATTTGATGAAAAAGCTGCCCACTATGACATCGTTGAAGCTTTAATGCAAGAGGATCGAGTTCAAGAAGTCCGTGATGTTACATTTATCCCGGATAAAGAAAATCGTATTATGACCGTAAATGTAACGGTCGTTAAGACCGACGGGACCACCTTAACCGTGGAAGGGGTGCCGATCAATGCTTGATGAAAATGGTTTTTCCAAGAAAACCTATAGCGACCTCCTTTCGGAAATGGAAGCGAAAGCGAAGGAATTGTTTGGAGAGGACGTAAACACCAAAGCTTATACACCACTCGGAATTATTCTTCGTATTTTCGCTTGGTTTCACTCCATTCTTTGGGATACCGTTGAGCGAGTATATAATAACTCATTTCCAGGAACCGCAGAAGGGGTTTCACTCGATAGGGTAGTGAAATACAAAGGAGTAACACGATTAAGGGCAGACTATGCACATGGCGAAATCCAGATCACAGGTGAACCTAATGAACCTGTGGCGGCGGGGCTTATCGTTGGGACGAAAAACAATATTTTATTCGAAACAACAGAGGATTGTACACTAGACAGCAACGGAGTAGGATATGCAGAAATTTACGCTCAAGAAACTGGGGCAAAAGGAAATGTAGATGCTGGGGCTATTACCGAAATAATAGAATCGGATCCTAATGTTCATTCGGTTACCAATCTCGAACCCACCGAGGGTGGAAGAGATGAAGAAACCGATGCGGAATTGTACGCACGATTCCAAGAATATCCGTCAAAATCCGGATCATCTAATATAGAAAGCATCAAAGCGAAATTGTTAGAGACGCCTGGTGTTCGCGATGCAATCGTTAATCAAAACACATCATCTATCGAAAAAGATGGACTACCTCCACATTGCATTGCTCCCTTTGTATTTGGGGGAAGTGATGAAGACGTGGCTCAAGCCATTTTTTCCGTTGCGCCCGGTGGGATTCAGGTGTATGGAACCACTATTGTACAGGTCACAGATTCCAAAGGAACTGTCCATGATATTGGGTTTACGCGGCCAGAAACAATTCAAGTCTATGTCAGAGTTCAGCTAACTAAAGGCGCTGATTTCCCAGCTGATGGGGTCACGAATGTAAGAAATCAAATCTTAAGCTACATTGGTGGCACTGATGAAAATGGAAACGAATATCCTGGTCTCGGTCTTAAGCAGAACGTAATCCATTCAAAATTAATAGCTGTAGTGTTAAACACTACAGGCGTAGATGATGCCATCGTGGAATTAAGCACGGATGGCATTAATTATGTTCAATCAAATATCGTCGTTGATTCTAACCAAGTGGCAAAAACCACATATGACAAGGTTGTGGTCCAATGAGTTTTCTTATGGATATGCTCAAAAAGCTGCCGGACATGTTTAAAAAAACGCCGGATAGCACTATCGGAAAGCTTTTTACGATCGTTTCAGACCAAATTGACGACGTACAGGAAACTCTCGACAAGATGGAATTGTGGCGGGACATCGATGAAGCAGAAGGTGTTGTGCTTGATCGGCTCGGGGTTGAGATCTTACAAGAACCACGTGGCGGAGTAAGTGATGAAGAATACCGACTAAAACTAAAAACTCGTATCATCGTAAACTATCTGTCTGATGGCGATATCGAAACGCTCAACAAATTATTGGAAGTATATTTGGGCGATCATCTCGTAAGCGTGCAAACAGCCGCAAATGTAAAAGAGGGGCCATTTGCAGGGGAACCGGCGACATTGCTTGTTACGATAAATGGTCATGATACTTATGGGATCCCATTCGAAGAACTTGCAAGGGTTATGACCGGAGGAGTTGGAACGCAATGGCAATATTTACTCGAACGCTTGATGACTGTCCAAAACGAATATGAGCGTTGGATTTACCCATTTGAAAACTTTACCGGCAACTTGATTGCGGGTGGAGATCAAGTTTCGAATGATAACAGACTTTATACATCCAATTTTGAATTAGATGATTCCTATTCAAAAGCAATGAACCCTTTTCCGATTTGCGGTGATTTTCCGGAGCCGTTTCCAAATGATAATCGAGTTTATCCATCTAACTTTGAACTAAGCAATGTATACTCTACTGCTCTGCAATCCTATCCGATCTGCGGAAACTTTGTAGCTGGGGAGGTGGTTTAATTGGCTATCACAACAACAGGACACACAAAACTAAAAAATTGGCTTTTGAACAATATCAAGCAAGGTCGCTACACATTGAATGGTACGAAATATACATGTCCAATTTACAAAACGGATTTAACAGGCGATGTCATTACTATTTACCTTTACTTAGACGATTCAGTGAGTGGGAACATCACAAGATTTGAATTACTTGATCAGGATGGAGACACCTTTGACGATCAGCCGGATAACATCAGCAAGCCAAATATTAATGGTTTGCTAGTTTCGTTTAAATACACATTAAAGAGAGTTTAGGGAGTGATCATAATTGGCTTACACACCAAAGCTATGGCAAGATCGTATTAAAGATTCGACAGGAAAGATTATTCAAGAGGGAACGCCATTTTCTGCTGGAAATATGAATCATATTGAACAAGGAATTGCAGACGCCCACGCACAGTTGGATGTAGCCAGCCGACAGGTTCAAACGTTGGGGCACGGTCTGTCTATCTTAAATGGAAATAACAATGCCCCGGTCGATATCCAAATTGAGGGGCGCACGTTGGTCAACGTGTCGCAAAACGTACTTGATCCAGCCAAATATTACGTTGTTGCGGACAAAAAATCGAAAGTCAAATTCAGCGATGGCACAACATATGCAGGGGTTGCGAAGTTTCAAGGTAGAGCCGAAAAACCGATTTTGATTCGGGTGGAGAATTTTGAGAATAAGGTGTCGGGGAGTACGGTAGAGAATCCGCATGTAGCAAAAAGTAATAGCAATATGGGAGGATCATGGACTACATTAAGTGCCCCATCTGGATTTTCTGTTGAATTTATCAATGCTTATTCGTTAGTAAGTAAGCTAGACGGTTCAGTGATAAACATAATACAAAATGCAAACGGAAATATGGCACAAACGCTCTTCTCCTTTAACCTCATCGAAGCCATCGAGCGTAACGTAGGGAAAATTCCTGCTTCCGATACAGCAGGGAAAGTAGCATGGTTGAAAAATAATATTGCGAGAATAACATTTAACTGGTGGGGATATGGTTCTTCTCCAACAGGAAATAAGGCAACAGTTGCTATTAAAAATAACAATACTGATGGTTGGGTTACTTGTAGCAGTCATACAAATTCGGCTGTTACAAAAGTTAAAGGCGAAATTAATAACGGTCAATTGGGGTGGTTTGGCTCCGGTGGAGCATGCTGTGATTCTAATGGTCTCGTCCACTTCTTAGCCTATGCCGATCCATCAGATGGCGTAACAGCGTCAACCATCTATACGGATTACGTTGAACTAGAAATCGAACTCAACCAAAACGCCCAACTTTGGAATCCACGTTTCCCATTGTATGAGGTTGATGCGACAACGGAATATCCGAACATTTTAACAACGTGGGATGAAAACGAAGTAATGCGCCGTTATCCGATGGTGGAATCGGTACAACACGTTCAAAATCCATATGTGATGGCGGAAGGGGATAATTTAATTCCTCCGTTTACGGATAGTGCGTGGACTATTCATGCGAATGCGGTTGTAAGAGAGCCGTATAAACTTGATTTAAACGCATCAGGAAATGGAAATGTATCGTATTGTATAATTAACGTCTTTCCAAACCAAACGTATGTAATAAACGTGGATACTAATGCGAAATGTATGGTTTATGATTTAGATGATCAAGGAAATAACAAATCTGTTCTAAAATATTATTCCGATAGTATACCAAAAACAATAACACCTACTACTAACAGAATTAAAGTTTATTTATCAAACGATACTTTAGGAACAGGTAGCTATTACTTCAGGAATCCAATGCTTACTCTCGGCTCAACAGCAAAGCCGTTCGTACCCCGCAATCCATCTTATTTGTTTGCTGAAGTAAAGCTCGGGGCATTGTCCGATAAAAAAGATATTTTATTCAAAGACGGACAGGATTGGAAGGTAACAAAGTGGATTGAGAAAGATGTTGTGTTAGATGGTAAATTGTCATGGACATTTAATACAGATTTAACAGGCGCAAAACGATTAGTTGTAAGGGATTTATTTCCCGATAATTTGGCGTTAAACCCTATTTCAACCAAATACAACGGCATGAACATGAAATTTGATACAGCCGTTACAAATATTGATACTTTTTCAGTCACACAATCAACAGGCGACTGCTGGATAGCTGTTTCTGACACCGACACTGGTTTTGGCGAACACTACAAACCATCTGTCCAAGAAATTCAAGCATACTTCAACGGATGGAAAGCGAATGGTTATACAACAGGTACAGCCGTCACAAACGAATTAACAGGACAACTTGCATCCAATGGAACATATACGTTTGCCCAAAGCGGTTCTTACCGAAATGTAGTCGTTGAAAAATCAACGGACGGCTCAACATGGTCGCCTGCTGTTGAAAATACAGATTTCAAGATTGATATTTCAGGAACAAAAGCTGTATTGACAAACTTGAGTGCATCAGCATTGTATTTCCGCATTAGCTACAACTATGGAGTAACGGTGAATAGCTGGGCTTCATTAGTAGACGGAAGCGCACCGTCAACGAATACGCTTGCGTATGTGTCAGCGAATATGGCTTCGGGATTTACACCTTACAAGTTGTCTTATGTCCTTGCGACACCGCAGACGATTGTGGTAACGGATAAAGTCGAAGGCGATATTGTGGTGAATGGGGCTACACAAGTGGAAGGCGGGTCAGGAATTGTAATTAGAGAAAAAATTGCACCTAAACAGCACTCAACAACTCTTGATTGGTACATCAACGAGATTGGCGTATCATCAAGTGTGCAAGATTCGCCATTAAAATATCGCGTCAGCAAAATAATGAATATCTATCGAAATGGCGTGATTGATTCGAAATGGGCACAGACAACATCATCATCGAACCAAAACGGTACGGTTTATGCGACTATCAAGAACACTGACTATGATCCGACAGCAGAGTATAGCGTCACATACATGTTGCTTGACCGTCAATCATTTACAACAAATATTCTGTCTGTAACCGCAACTTATGCCAATAATATACGGACTGCTTTAGATGATACGATCAAGCGCGTTGAGGATAATACAACCAATATTAGCATTCAAGCAAGGCTTTTGTACGACATTCTAAAACGTTTGAAAGCAGGTGGTCTATAATGGAAGAGTTGCTTCAAAGAGTCTTGCAAATTCTCGGCAAGACAGAAGAAGAATTTAATCAAGAAGTTGAGGAACTTAAAGGAAAGTCGCTCATTAACCAGGATGTTGGATCCTTGGCAGATGTGGCGGCTTTTTTAATTGTGAATTCTGACGCAATGGCACAAGCGAATGCTGAGTTAATTACTAGAATCATTGATTTAGAAAATAAAGTACAACAATTGGAGGGAAATACAAATGCTTAATTTTTATATCACTGCAGTAAAATATCAAATACTTTCAATCGACAAAGTCCCATCTGTGTATCAAGATCAAGTGAAAGATGCATTGGGATTGAATCAACAGGAGGATTCTGCAACTAATCCTGATACAACCATTTAATAGATAATAATTTTTGTTTAAAGCGCTCGTTATGGGCGCTTTTTGTATTGGGGGTATTAAAAAATTGGAACAGAAAGATTACGAACGGATAACCGCATTAGAGACTCAACTTGAAACATTGACCAAAAGTGTGGAGAGAATTGAAACAAAACTAGATTTACTGACTTCTAGCTTCATAACGAGAAATGAAGCAGATATCAGATTCAAAAACTTAGAAAAAGAACTCAAAGAAGTTAAAGAAAATAAACGAGCAAACAGTGCTTTATTGGTGAGCGTCATATCTGTGGCGGTCACTTTTATTTTTGCACTGATTAATTTATTGAGGTGATAAATATGAAAATGGACAAAGCAACTCTAGCACGGACAGTAGTACTTATCGTGGCACTTTTGAACCAAGTATTGACGTCTTTAAATCTTAACCCATTGCCTTTTTCGGATTCTCAAGTTTATGATGCCGTAACTGTTGTATTTACAGTCGTAACGTCTTTAATCACTTGGTATAAGAACAACGAAATCAAGAAAAAAGGTGATACAAATGCGCAAAACTAAAGCTATCACAGCGCTAGTCCTATCTTTGGGGCTGGCGTTTTCTTTTGGATTCAGTGCACATGCACAGCAACCCGATGTCGATTTCATTGATGTATCACATCATAATGCACAAAAAGGCTTGCCACTTTCGTTCTATCAAACTATCAAACAAGGTGGAGTTAAGGGGGTTGTGGTAAAAGTTAGTGAGGGATCATACTATGTGGATCCTGCAGCAAGCGTCAACGTTGCCAACGCAAAACAGGCGGGGCTTATCGTTAATGCCTACCATTTTGCGCGTTTTAAAAGCAATGACCAGGCTAAAAGCGAAGCCAACTGGTTTGATAAAAAATTGAAGTTGGTTGGCTTTAATAAAGACAAAGATGGATATGTAGTGGTAGATGTGGAGGATCCTAATCTATCAAATAGCCCATCAAAGTTGACCGAATATACAAATACATTTATCAAGCAAATGCATAATTTGGGCTATAAACGTGTAGACCTGTATTCGGGTTCATACTATTACAATAGTAGACTTCAGCCTAAGAACCTTGTTGTGGACAAGCCGTGGTTAGCTTCATACCCTATCAATCCACAAAAAGGACAACCGACAGCTTACTTTAGCAATGGCCGTGGCGCTTGGCAGTGGTCTCAAAGTTATAGATTCATTGGCATGAATGGGTACGGGCTCTTTGATGTTAGCGAAGACTATGCCGGAAAATATACGCAAAAGACTTCTTCTAATCAAGTAGTTACAAGCAATGTTGGAACGATTAAGATCGTGTCTTTGATTGATTACATGAAATCGAAGGGGATGGACACTTCTTTTGCCAATAGAGCTAAATTGGCTAAACAATACGGCATTACAAACTATACAGGAACGGCAGCACAAAACTTGGCGCTCCTCGCTAAGCTGCAAGCCAATGAAAAACCTGCAAAAGTAAACACTGGTAATAGCAAATTGACCACAAATCCAAGTGTAGTTACGGGAAAATATCGTCTTTTAACTGGAACTTTCCCAACGAAAAATGATTTGCATAAAGCAGCGCTAAAACTTAAAAGCAAAGAAAAAATCGCCGTTTATGAGGTCGACAAAAGTGGTTTACGATTAATGACTGGTACTTTCACCGGAAAAGAGGATGCCGATCAGATGGCAGCCAAAATCAAAAAGGAATTTGGATGGGTTGTGTATGTGAAAAAAGAATAGGTTAATATTTCTCAACACAATTGTCGAATAAAAGGGGAAATATTTGCATGAGTTGTCAAATAATGAGAGAATTAGTAGAGAGTATAGTCTAGAGATGGAAACAGGAGGTATTAATCAAGTGCATTCCATTAAAGATATTATGCTTATTCAAGATTTATTTAAATTAACGAAACCAGTATTAAAAGATATTGCTGCTGATCTTGATATTGATACCTCACTTAACAAAACTGAATTGGTGTTAAGAATTTATCCTGAAAGGAATCGGTTTAGTGAGGAAACAATTTCAAAGATTGAAAATAGGATATTAGCAACTAAAGCTACTGCTGTTACCTGGTATAGATTTGATGGTAAGTTGTCTGCTAATGAGTTTAGAAGTCTTATAATAGAAAATTCGCATTTTAATCCTTTTGAAGTAATGAATACTATTCAGGAAAGTGATGTCACCACTAGTCCTGAGTTAATAATAGGTTCAAAAGCTTTAAACGATTCTGGAACATTTTTAAGATATATTTATAAAAGTGGTGTTAGATATGATACAACTCCAACTACGATCAGACCAGTGCCTAAAGTAGCTATTTCCACAGTTTATTATGATGCAAATCGGGGAATTTTAGAAATAAGAGGAGATACACGAAAAGCTCCTGATATTGCAAGGAAGGTTGCTCAAACTCTGGGCATACAAATTACTATGGAGCATATAGAAGCACCGTTTAATCAAGAAATGGGAGCTATTGCTGACAGCTTAAACGGGCAGTTAACTGAAGCGACTTCTAAACCAGAATTGTATTTTGAAGAGTTTAGTGAAGATGAATTGCAATCAGTTGTGGATGTATTGAAAGCACTTGATGAATATATGCAAACAAAAGATTCTGATTTGTTGGAAACGCATTTGCAAAATGCTAGTGATTCATTCGCGAAAGGAGACGCCATTGTACCGTTTGCTGCTTTAGTTTTGTCAGGTATGGAAACTTTGGGTATTGCTGGAAGTAGTGAAATTAGATCGTTGCCATTATTTAGTTATTTAAATCCTTATTTACAGCATCAAGGTGGTTTTATTAAATTCCCATTTACTATTGATAATGTACAAGAAACTATTACTATAAGAATAGGTCTAACCACACAAAGCGTTGTATTTGTTTCTCCAGTTACTGAGTCTGTTATTGACTTTGTAAGAGAGAATGTTATCATTTAGATAAAATCGAAGGAGAAGAGGTGCTCAGATGGCTAATCAATTTGAAATCAGAAAGAAAATAGAAAATTTCATCGAATTGTTAGTAGCAAGTAGAGTCGACAGGTTTTATCCTTCGGCTTTAGCAAAATATCTAGGCATCTCTTCTATTGAAGCGTTTAGTCACTTACTTGAAAGATGCGGGCCAGGAGATGAGTTGTTCTTAAAATGGGAAGTAAGATGCCCGTATTGTTATAGAACATTGAAAATAACCAACGATAAAACAATCGATGAAGAAATAGAATGTAACTGTGGAGAAGAATTTGAGTTACAGCCTTCAGATTTTTTTCCTGTGTTTCAAATTAATCCTGAGTATAAAAAATTTATAAATGATGAATTCAAAAAAAAAAGGCAGTCTAGTCTTGAAAACCCTTTTAATGATTTAATAGGTACTCCACAGTCTTTAGAAACATTATTACCGCATGGAGTACTAACTAAAGAACTAACCAAAAAAGCTTTAAGAAATCTGGAAAGCCAGTCACCAAATATTATTCAATTGACAATTGTTAAAGGGGATGTATATATGGAACAAAGAAAAATTGAAGGAAGTTTTAATAATTCTGATTTAAGGGGTAATAGTGCTATTCAAGCTGATAATGTTTCACAAGTTCAAACTATTAATCAGTCCGTATTTGAAAAGGCATTTCAAGATTTATTTTCTGCCATTAAAAAGCTGCAAGATGAAACCATTAGAGAACAAGCTGAATTTAATGCGAAGTTGCTTCAAGAAGCATTTGAAAAAAACGATACAAATAAAGGTAAGATGCTTTTAAAATTTTTAAAAGAGGCATTAGGGGCTATTGCACCATTAACAACTATTGCTAGTTATTTTGGAATATCCTTTAAATAAAAGCCTATTCTCAAAGAGAGGGATTATTATTTATATTGTAAAAACATTTGTGATGGGAAATATTGAAAATTATTCCATCCGAAACTACCAGGTCCTGCTTTCCGAAAAGTCCTTTTCCATATTGGAAGGAGGGCTTATTTTTTTACATTGAATAAGAACTAATGTTCGTAATATAATATAATAAGAACAAACGTTCTTATGGGAGTGGTTCGATGAAGGGATTGCTTTTGAACGCGAAAGAAAATAGAACACCTTTGCTGATCGTTTATATGAATGATCAAGGAGTCATTACTGAACGATTCATAACCGTGAAGGACTTTAATGACGACTACATTAAAGCATATTGCCACTGGAAAAAGCAGTATCGTACATTCAAGCGTAGCAACATCCTTTCTATCGGACCGGTTCGACGACATAGAGTGGGGGCTTAATCATGGATATAGATATAAATCAATTGAAATATTGTGATCGAGGCAACAAAAAATGGACATCTCTTATGCTGCCGGAACACGTGGAAATGTTGCGGCAATTTGCCAATGAGGAATACTACAAAACGCCCAAGCCAATGCTTGATCCATATCAGGTGCAGGAAATAGAGGAGAAGATCCATTATGCGATGGAATTTCACTATCAAGTCAAATTTGACGTCTGGTATGATGGATTTGTGGAGAGGGTGAGTGGCCACATTCATTATTTAGATCCGATTCGAAAAGAGATCCGTCTCAAAAATGATGACGGGGATGTGGAGCGCGTGAAATTTGCAAATATCATCGATGTAATTGTTGAAGACACATAATATATGGGGTGCAGACCACTATAAAATAACTTATAATAAAATCATCCTTTCCCATAGCATTTTTTTGCCCACTGAATCATTTCAGTGGGCGTTTTGTTTTATAGTTGTTTTTTGTCCCACAAATTTGAATATAATTACAAATAGGACAGACATGGGGTCAGATTGGTTGAGATAAACACAAAATGTGTATAGGGTGTATAGGTGTATCAGTACAGTCGCCATTCCACCTTAATGTCCGCCTATAAAAACATCAAAGACGAAAAATTCCGTTATTTCATTTTAAAACAGAAAGAAGATGTCTTCCACGCCATGAAAAGCTTTTTTCATAACGATGATCAGTCCAAAGTGTTGGCTTAAGTCTCATAAACAAAATAAGCTTTGGGTGCATCGGAGAGATGGCATCGGAGCTTTCTTAATAACCTGTTAAAATAATGGAAACCCACAGAAATTTTAAATGAATTCTGTGGGTTTTTTTAGTGATTAGGCTTTCTTGAATCCGGAAGAAAATAGTCTAACTCCATTTTTCAGATGGGGACAACTTGACTTCCGATAACGCAAGGTGCATCAAACTCGTCAAAGAAATCTGGCTGTGTCGAATATGTTCGGCTACGGAGAAGTCCATTAGTACAGCTGCCGTTCCACCTTAATGTTCGCTTATAAAATCATCAAAGACGAAAAATTCCGTTATTTCATTTTAAAGCAGAAAGAAGATGTATTCCAATTTTTATTGAAAATAGCGTTTTTCACTCCCGTCAGACCGATTCTTTTTTAGCTTTTGATTTCGTTTCTTCTTAAATAAAAATTTAAAGTATCTGGCATCTCCTTTGTTGAGCCGAGTCCACTTGCGGCTATTTTCAAAAAGGATCCATTTGAAGCTTTCATTTATTTTTTTTGGTATTAAGAAGTATTGTCCAAGTAAATGTGTGCCGCCATTATTTTCACAGAAAAATATCATATTTTTATCAAAATTTGTAAAAAAACTACACAAAATATTTTTCCTTTACTATAATGGTTAGGTGGGAAGCTCACGATATTTGCATCACTTTGGAGGAAACGCCCATTTTACATCGTACGGTTTATTTTGAAGTTAATTGTTTGAATATTAATAAATATCTTAAATAATGTTTATGAGAAACAGAAATTGGTGATATAAAGAGAATTGTTTTTTTTTTTGGCGCAAACTGCTTCATTGTACATTTTTCTAGAATTCGACAGAAAGGAGCATTCCTGTAATGAGGAAATTTGAGGTTTGATAAAAAAAAGTCCCCTTGGTATAGTACAGGGTGTCAATGCGCGTTGACCCCGAATTTCAATAAACCAAGGAGGACTCAAAATGAATTATACACAAAATCAAAAAATCTCTCAAATTACACCATCAACTCTCATTGTAGGTATTGATGTAGCTAAAGAAAAGCACGTTGCCCGTTTTCAAGATGACCGAGGCTTAGAATTTGGCAAGAGATTGATCTTTGAAAATCGTATACACGGCTTTCAAACCTTATTAGATTGGGTTAATCATATTCAAAAAGAAAATCATAAGGACCACGTGATTTTTGGAATGGAGCCAACAGGTCATTATTGGCTAAATCTTGCTTACTTTCTTAAGGCAAAAGGATATGATGTAGTGCTAGTGAATCCCATGCACGTCAAAAAAAGTAAAGAGCTTGATGACAATTCGCCTACAAAAAACGATACAAAAGATGCTCGTGTCATTGCACAGTTAATGAAAGATGGGCGATACTCCGTACCGAACCTATTAGAGGGCGTATACGCTGAACTAAGGGAAGGCGTCAAATTACGAGATCAGCTCATCAAACAGCTTATGATCATTGAAGGGCGGATTGAAAACGTCATTCAGCGCTTTTTCCCAGAGTTTTTCGATGTGTTTGGAGATTGGAAAGGGAAAGCCGCCTTTCATACCTTGCGCATGTTTCCATTTCCTTCTGATATTCAAAAGTTGACACCAGAAGAAGTACTTCAAAAATGGAAACCGCATGTACAGCGTGGGGTTGGGCTAAAACGTGCAACCAAACTCGTAGAGGTAGCGAACAAGAGCGTTGGGATTGAAGTCGGAATCCAGTTCGCCAAAAGAGAATTGGATTGTCTATTGGATCAATATGAGCTTTACAAGAAACAGTTAGCACAACTAGATGAAGAACTAGAAGGTGTTGTTGAAAGCATACCAGGTGCGAAACAAATGACCAATATCCCGGGACTTAGTTACACTACCATTGCTTTGTTCTTTGCGGAAGTAGGAGATTTAACCAAGTACAATCATCCGCAACAATTAGTCAATCTGGCAGGGCTTTCTTTAAGAGAACACAGTTCAGGAAAGTATAAAGGGCAAACACGCATAACCAAAAGGGGTCGAAGACGTTTACGAAAAGCATTATACCTGGCCATTCGACCATTGGTTGCCCATAATCCTGTATTTAAAGCCTTGCATCATTACTATACCAATCGGCCAGACAGGCCGTTAAAAAAACAACAGTCTCTGATTGCCTTGTGTTGTAAATTATTACGTGTGTTATTTGCCATTGGTAAGAAACAGTGTGAGTTTGATGGATTAAAGCTATTAAAGGGATTACCTCAAATAAAAGCATTACAGGCTGCATAAAAGCTTTCAAACGACTTGTTATTCTGACAAACACCAATAGTGCAGAGTTGGAGTATATTTTCACCATTCGGGCATTAGACCCTGTAAAGGAGCATATCCAACCTCCACCTCATGGATACGCAGGACGAAGGAATGTGTGGATCTTAAAATCCAGTGATACATGGGAGGGTGAGCGACCATGAGAAGTGTGGAGACTTCTTGCACGGTCATACATGATATTACAGATATTGTAAATCTGTATTATAGGATGCACCTTACCATGTAAATATATTGAATAAATACAAGTAATATCCACTCATTTGAGGTGAAGAAGCTATTATGTGTTAGCGAAATTTAAAGAAAACGTGAGAATTTTGAAGAAAATTAAAGTTTATAGAGGGAGGAGATTATGACTGGGATGATAAAGGAACCAACACAACAAATTTCGCCGAAGGCTGTGAAGATGTGGCGAATTAGTGATGCCATCATGTATTTCATCGCACTTTGCATCCTATTAATCCTTCTGTATTTCCAGCAATACTATGAGTGGAAAAGTTGGATACGTTTTATTCTCTATGTTCTTTTGATACTCCTCATTATTTCCTCCATCGTTGAAATCGTGATTGTACCTATTTATCGACAGCGAACTTGGCGCTACGAAGTCGACGAGAAATACATACAATTGAAGTATGGAGGAGTATTAAAGAAAACTC